>Ga0214545_1010125_pt1 | contig 13886 bp, 3 predicted proteins | sample CNSS4metaG_FD_160064 | JGI IMG/M metagenome (GOLD analysis project Ga0214545, IMG submission 160064) | Root nodule microbial communities from cowpea collected in UCLA plant growth center, Los Angeles, California, USA - CNSS4 | ecosystem: Host-associated > Plants > Roots > Nodule | place: USA... | reverse complement strand
TGACTTACATGAATTATGGTCAGAATTTTGCAGCTGATGGCAAGAATGACGTGCAGCAAAGGTGGATTATGACCTTCTTATGAGTAACACATTGTTATTATTATAATAATCTTCCCAACGCTCATATGAAAATGACCAAATTAAATGGTCTCCAAAATGTTGGTTCATTTCATATTGCTTCAACTTTGAATCAGTTAACGGCTAAGCCAATTTTTCTTCGGGTTTAGTAAGAGCACAGCATTAATAATTTGGGTAACAATCAATATTCAATTCACATAAATGTTGTGTCATATCCTTTATTTTAGTTTTCTGTTCAATGCCCAATGTTGCATCACAATTTATAACAAAGTTGTCCAAGTCCAACTTTAAATGGTTAGGGGACGTTCCTCTTATCCTCAAATATTAAATTAATCTTTTTCTATTTACACATCACCATTTATTATAGATATTAATACAAAAGATAAAGTCAAAAAATGTGAGACTTGTAGAAATTTGAGAGGCGGAATTATCATCTCTATCTTTTAATATACTGAATAAGGTTATATTTATCTTAGAAACAGGAATATATTTCATCATTCCATAGTTATAAATTTTATCAGTATAAGTGTACCTAAGAGCTCTCTTTTACCATCATACCCGTACATAAAAATTTATATGACTCATATATAGCTTATTGAAACCATGGAAATTTAAGATATATAATATATAATTGAAATATGTATGAGCATAATATTATAGAATTGTACAAATATTAGTTGTGTAATTAGATTGTTTAGATAAATAAGTATTTTTTTTATCATAGGTGTCATGATGTTGTCTTTTAATAAAGGTTGTGAGAACCTACAAATATACATTGACGCTAAGGTCAGTTACTGACATTAAGATAGTAAGATTATAGTAATGATAGCATCGACTTATCTCGTAAACATATATATAGTACCTCATGAGTCATGCTCGTTGGGCTTGAGGTTCATAGAATTATCTCATTTTAAAATTTTCAAATATATTTATTTATCTTTAATCCTTCTACGATTTATCATATTGTTTATATGGATTTGTAATATAATCGATGACTTGGTGCAAGCCAAGGTGTTCTAGGTCTATATATGTACAATAACCTCTCAAAATGTAAACGATTAATCGAAAATATTGACAAATTTGTAAATATAGGCCACAGTGTCTACGTCTATAAGGAAGTTGAGGTATCTTTGCCTCTTCATAAGTCAAGGTATCCTCAACACCTACTATATATATAGGTTAATTTCCAAGTTGAGAAGTTCTAGTTCAGAGTCTTAATAAACCTTCGATCGATCGTAAGTGTATTAGTTAAGATTTATATATATATATATATATATTAGTTAAGATTTATATATATATATATTCCTATTTTCTATAAAAATATTTTTAAATTATTTATAAGTCAAAAAGAAAACTTTTAGTTATGCCATCTGACAAAAATTGTTAATAACTCTTGAATTGCACTATCCGAGAAAATAATCTTTTAAAGGTATGGTGGGAGTTTTCCTTTTTGGGAGTACAAAAGAAAACATGGGGTGAAAAAAGAAATTGAATTCATATGACATATGCGCCTAGTTTGCAGATAAGATCATGGGCTTCAATGTATAAAACGGTTAATTGTCATATTTACGCCGAACTCCTACTAAAAACATTTTTAGGAGATAAATTTAGAAAAAATAAAATTTAAATTAGTTTATACTAATTCATTTATATATATTATAAAATATTTTAATGTCATCTCTTAACTTATGCATAAATTAATTTTAACTTGGTAATAAATTTATCTGTATTTTTTTTTGTCACAATCACAAAGCGATGATGGTATCTAATCTAACCTTGATTTATTAACGATTTTTCTGCGTCGCCAATGTATGTTCATAGTTACAGACATGTTTATTAACTGGTTTGGTGGGTGAATCAAGGATTCTGTTTATATAGTTTTCATTATTGGACCTATGTTATACTATCAATTCCTTACTTAAATAAACGCCATTTTTCACCTATTGGTCCAATTTAGCTAGCATTTGCGATAACATTGATTTGAATGGTGGTTCCTTGTTCAGATACATTTTATAAAACAAATAAAAAAATAGCTACCTTCTTTTATTCAGTAATGAGCATTTCAAAAGGTAAAATTTAGATTCCGATATTCTTACTAAAGTTAAAGAGATTTTTTCTCTATTAAAAGTATTTTTAAAATGTTTTTTTCAAAGATATTCTAAGTCTATCTAATATCATACGTCGGTCATTAGATCTGAAATTTAAACAGGGAATGTGATTCTATAATGCTAGAAACAATAGGTACTAAAAATAAGTCATCAACAAATTTCAACGTGTCCTTGGGTATAAATATAGGTACATACATATATAGATATAAACCGGTCTTTCACGTGCCAATGATTTGGAAATTTCTGATCTATGGTGAGAATCTGAATGTAGGCCGAAAATACATTAAATGAAAAATAACCTAATTTTTTTTCTTTTGTCTTTTTCTCTCATAAAAGATAAATTTGAAAATCTTAATTATTTAATGTTATTTTACCTCTATAATGTATTTTAAATTTTCAAAACGATAAAATATTTATTTATTTTTCGGTCAAAACTAAATTATAATTCTAATTAAAATCTAAATAAACTTTAATATAATTTAAATAAAAATTAAAATAAAAATACAAATTATTTATGTGTTGGCTAGAAAAAAACAACCTAACATGACTCAAATGTAAAACCCAACTTAATAAAAAAACACTTGTGTGACCCTTTTATCTGCGGGTTGGTGAGTCAATCCGGCTCACCACGGGTTCAACCCGGATGAGTCAGGTTCTAGATGAGCCGGGTCAAAAATCAACCCGTATTGAAATTTGTAAAAAAAATTCAACCCAACCCAACCTAAACCCGTGGTGAACCGGATTGACTCGCAGATTTTAACCCATTTTGACAGCTCTATTTTTAACTCAAATATATATTGAACTAAATTATGCAAACTAAACTATACATAAGAATTGGTAATAGATAGGCCAATCAAATCAAAGCAAGAAAAAAAAATGAACCACTTTCGTAAAAATGCGTGGGCTAATTAATTTGGCATATTATAAAGCAATTTGTTTTTTTTTTTTCAAAATAAACCATACACAGTCCTAATCATTAGTGTTAGAGGGTTTAGTAGAGTTTGTTTAGAATTATATAATTGTTCGTAACATTTTTATTCAATAAATGTATTACAGTGAACTTAAAATATATATTTTAATTTAGTTTAGGAGAAAAAGTGTTGATTGAACTCTGTTTTTGGATAAAAATAATAAAATAATTAGTTAATTGACTTTTTTTTTATTCAAATGCATTTCACGTACTGCACCCAAAGTCTTTTATTCAATCAAGTTTCTACATGATAATGATCCAAATCTGAATTGGGAAGTAGTACTTTCCACCTACCACAGATTGTTTGCCATGTTTTGGTCAGTGTCCGTTTTCTATTACGTGTGAAACAAAATCTCAAGTTTTAGAAATATTTATAATTAAACTCAAAAAGGAACTTTCAAACTTAAATATAATTATTCCATATTTTTATCTTTAAGAAATAAAAAAAGTTCAGGAGACATTGAAGAAGAAAAATAAGGTAAAAGAAACAAGACAAGAAAATAGGAAAAATATAAAGAAAAGGAGAAGAGATAATTTTTTTTTTCTTCTAGAAACATGATTAAATCCCGTAAAATATTTTCATCAAAGTGAATTTAGTTACAAACTTTTTTTAAGAAATATCGATTTATTTTATTTTTTAACATTAAAACTAAAATTAAGTGTTTAGTTGTTATTTCTTTTACCTTTCAACGAAATACACAAACATCAATTACATCTTTTATCTTTTTCTTTTAATTTGTCAAACTTAATAGTGTTCCAACTCATTCAATATTTTATTATTTGTTTAAAGAGTGAAACTTCGTTACGATCTTATTTTTAAAAGATATCTAAAAAAGTGCAGGTAGCTTTTCATTTTGAAATAATTTTAATTCGATATATATTTTTTAGTTGATGGCTTTTGTGAGATAAGAGACTGAATTAAGAGTTATTTGTGATCGTGAGAACTCATCGGTGCTAATTATTTCAAATGTATTTTAATTATTTTGATGAACTTATTAATCAGTTACATTTTAACACTTTATTTTTTATTTATTTTGCAGGCTGCAATTATTTTGTTAATTTTGGTGAAAACTGTGTTATAAGCAAACCTAACTCAAGTAATAATCCAATTAAAGTAAAGTTAAGCTGAAATGAAAACTTACTCTCAGAGCAATTTAAACCTAACTTGTACTATTTTTCTAACATGTGGGTTGAATTGGATTCTACAATTTTGTCACTTTTATTTAACCAAAATTATAGTATTTTCATTTAAAAACAAGCCCTATAGTAGATTAGAGTATTTGGTTACGTGAGAAAATGTGGAATCTCTCCGTTTTGGTGAGGAGGCACTTTGGTAATACAAAAATAATATATAAAAAGTATCATCGTAGTCGTCTATTTGATTTTTAATTTCATAATATTCGATTATAATATGAAAGAATGAACGAATGAATGTGGACGGAGGAGTTGGCTGGCTTAGCGTTGAACACTGCTCCATGCTGTTAAAGCCTTCGCTGCTCTCACACCAATCCAACTTCAGATTTTCCCGAGAAACTCGCATTTTCTGGTAAAATTACTCTGACACAACTCTCAACTTTCTCAACCTCGCCGCACTCGCTTTCCATTCCGATTTTCATCTTCTTTGACCGATTTCCATTTTCTTCTCTCTCAATTTCAAGGGCAAGAAACTCCACGAATTCCTACATGGCGCCTCCAATCCTCTCCCTTGCTCTTCCCTCCGACACCGGTCGAGTTCTCAGCATTCAATCTCACACCGTTCAGGTTTTTCTCTTCAGCGGTTACTCCTCGATTGCTTCTTTAATACATTTAATGTTCGTTGATGATGTCACCGACTGTTTGTAGAATGAAGAATATTAGCCTGTATTGTTGCCTATAGTGAAATCATTGCATTCAGCTGTTCTTATAAGGTTGGTGTATCTTAACATGCATGATGTTTTGGATTGAGAAAAATGGAATTCTTGGTTTCTTCTCATTGGTAGTAAAATTCGATGCAACTATGCCTTTGGTAATTGGTATTAATAATGAATTGAATGTCATTGTCAGTTCAATGCAGCTTGCTAAGTACTTACCTTGACATCGTGGCTGCTTGTTTATCATTCTTAGGGGTATGTTGGCAATAAATCGGCTGTCTTCCCTCTGCAACTACTGGGCTACGATGTGGATCCAATTAACTCCGTGCAGTTTTCTAATCATACAGGCAAGCCGAGTCTTTGATTTTTGTTTTAGTCTCTCAAGACCGAGGCCTGATATATGGTGTGATGCCATTTGTCAATTTGAACAAGTTTAGGTGTGATACGCTATACTTGTCAAAGTAATACTGCAGTTATGGTTTGATACATTTGAGGATTATAATGCAGGATATCCGACGTTTAAGGGGCAGGTCTTGAATGGACAAGAACTCTGGGAACTAATAGAAGGCCTTGAAGGAAATGAGTTATTGTTCTATACTCACTTGTTAACAGGTACTATAAATATTGCCCTTTGTACTTTAGATTGTGAACTGTATGTCATTTACCTCATGAACGCTATATTAAGTAGGTAAAGCAGACCGCTGATTCAAGTTTTGCCACAATATGCAGCAGTCTATACTTCTTAGACGATGTGTTTCTTCAACATTTTGTTGCTCTTGCTGAAATGCTTCAATTTTTCTCATTCAAAGTATATTAAATTATTCATTGAGTATCCATTAAGTGTTGTATTCTTTTGTATCACTGAATTCTTGTGTTCTTGTTAATTTATTCTTCTGTTTTTTTGTTGACAAGTTTCTCTCTTTCAAAATCGTTATTCTGTATTATTGTTGAGTCATTCTGCAATCTTTCCTCTTTTAAAAATTCTAATTGTTATGATATCTATGATATACTTTTGTGAACAACTACAATATTTTCAGTTGTCTTTAATCACTATCCTGTCAATTTGATGCAATTTTATTCTGTTCCCTATTTCAATTTCAGGTTATATTGGTTCAGAGTCTTTTCTAAACACTGTATTGCAAGTCGTCAACAAACTTCGGTCAATAAACCCAGAGCTTATCTATGGTGAGAATATTGAAGATATGGGATTGTTTGATATTCAGATAAAGTTTCGCTGATCATCATATCTGGCCTTGTACAATGTTTTGATTTCTTTTATCATTTTCAGCTTTACTTTTAACTTCAGGCCATGTTATATTGACCTAGCCTTTATGAATAATTAGATATTACTAGAAGGACCAAGAAAAAACATAATTTAAGTCTTTAGACATACATGGAGAGATTGAAGAGAAAACTTACATCCTGCTGTGGCCAACAGGGAATATGCTTTTTTAAGTCTCAACTAAAGTTTGTGTTCCATATGGACAATGTTGTTTTGTCAATGATTTTTAAGTGTAATTGAAGCATAGGGAATATGATTTCAATGTTTTTCCTTTTTTGGTGTTGGGCACTTGAACCTTAAGCATTTATTTTACTTTTTATTTCTTTTTAGAGAATATGTATATATGTACATCTGCATTTAATAAAGTTGTACTTCCTTGTCAGTATGTGATCCAGTGATGGGTGATGAAGGAAAGCTTTATGTTCCCCAAGAGCTTGTATCAGTCTATCGTGAGAAGGTATGACTGTTCTATAAAGATATTTCTGCAGGTGTGAAGTAAAAATAATTTATACTATGTAGTCATATACAGTATAACAAACTAGAAATACATAAACTTATTCAATTGAACTATTGTATTCCTTCACTTATAGTTTTAAATTATATAATTACTTAGTTAACAGGTTCCTATTTTTATTGGATGATACAGACATACTTCCCTTTCATGTATCCCATTTTTAATTTGAAAAGTATATTCCTAGTTTTAGCATCTGAGTAACACATATTTTGGCAGGTTGTTCCGGTGGCTTCAATGTTGACTCCCAACCAGTTTGAGGCAGAACTACTGACAGGTTTCAGGTATTTATATAAGAATTAATATTGCATAATTTTTTTCTGTTCTAGTGATTCCTTTTTTTTGGTTTTCTTTCCCTGGTGTATAGATGATAGCACACCGATTTGGTTTCTTTTTCTGTTCAATACAAAAAGCTCTTGACTAAGTTTTGGGAGTAAAAGATTGATGTTTTTGAGATTAAGTTATGGACAAAAACTCAGAATGAAGTTATTTGGTGTTCATATGGGGCTGTATGATATCGATACTACTATTGATTTGCTTCTTGAGAAGGATTCATTTTGAGTTACAAATGTTCGTTTCCTCTATTTTTTCTTTATAATTAGATACCTTTTTGATTCTAATATTTATTTATTTTGTTCAATTTGGTTCCTCGATTTTCAAAATGCAACTATGTATCCCTTTCAAGGTTTAATCAAGTCTCTCAATTTGTTAAAAATGCAACAATGTGACTCTTTCATGTATTGGAATTGACAATGTTAATATTATAAATTTTCGCTATTCGTTGGTTGTTGGTTATAAATTTTATGAATGCATGAATTAAAACTGTCAACATTTATCTTTTAACGTATTTACTGCTAATTGGATGGAAAGTAGTCACATTGTTACCTTTTTTTAAGTGAGGGATTTGATTGAATATTTTATTCATAGTGAGACCAAATTGAATAAAATAAATAAATATTGGAACTAAAAGGATAATAAAACCTTTATAGTTAGGGGGAAAGCGGGGAGTTGGCCTCATTATTATTATCCATGGGTTTTTCTCATACATATTGATGCATTTTGTTTGTGCGGGGTATGGATATGCCTCTATTGAGGTAAAAATCTTGGTAGCTTTAAGTCTTAATTACTTTTTTAGTCTCATAATTTATTTTATTCAATTTGATCCCACTGTTAATAAAATGTTTAATAATATTTTAAGACGTACAATTAATAACCAGTGCATAGTGATAGTTTATAAATCGAATGATGATAATTTCAATTTTCAACCAACAAAAGAGTCACATTGTTGCATTTTTAAAAATTGAGAGATTTAGTTGAATTTTTAAAGGGTTACACTGTTGCATTTTTAAAAGTGAAAGACTTGATTAAACCTTTTATTAATAGAGGGACCAAATTGAAGAACATAAATAAATAATAGGATAAAAAAGGTAATTAAACCTAGTTTTTAGGAATGTCCGGTGTGTGTTATTGCTTTGGCATGAACCAAAGCATGCTAGCATTATTGGAAATATATTTCTAGTTTGCCATTCATGGAAATGATTGGGTTTAGATCCAACACCCACCTGCAGATTATCTTGTTATTTATTTGCTGAGTGATTAACATATTTTCATCAACCAGAGGTAGTTTGTGGTTTTTTAGTTGTTTTTTATTTTTCTTTATCTGTCTAGTTCATATGCATTCTATTTGAGCTTCTCCACATTGTATCTGTTTTGCCTTCTAAGTACTCAAATTTCCTACTTATAGGATTCAGTCTGAAGCACAAGGTCGGGAGGCCTGTAGACTTCTCCATGCGGCTGGGCCTTCAAAGGTTTGCTTCTATTATAGTATGTTGAAAAACGCCCTTCTTTTTGGGATAACCTATTGATGTAAACTTTCTCCTTTCAACATAGGCTTGTTGTAGAGGTCAAGACTTTTCTGTTTTGATCAATGCGGGCGACCTGTTCATTGCTTTTGCTGTTGTCTTAATAACGAAGAAGATCTGTTTTGAGTTTTAACCTATTAGTCACAAATGTTTTATACTTTTTCTATGTTATGCAAATTGATTTCTCATTTAACTTTTAAGATGTTCTCAGATGTTTTTGATTCCAATAGTAAAGAAAAGATTCACTAATTGGCTCTGTTGGAAAGTATGTCCTATTTAAGGAGAACATATTTGTTGCAAACCAACAATTGAAAGAAAAACAAAAGGAGGACTTTTATCGAATACTCTTTGTTTAGAGGTCCTTATATATCATATTAACAATCAAAAAAAGGCTTGAAATAAATTTCCTATTTGACAAGGCTTCTTCCTGCCTATAGCTATGAATTCCATTGGAAGAATCATGAGTTCCAATATCAATAGGTTGATTCTTTCCGCTCCTTTATATTCCATAGGTAGAAAAGATTTAAGGATGAAAGAACAAGAAATAGGAGGGAAATCTCTCCTCCAAGGGTTTTTCCTTCTCAATGGATTTCGGATTTCTCCTTTCTCAAATAACCAATGCTCAGTTTACAATAACAACAAATTTTCATCTCTACTATCCTTCTCCTATTTATATCTAACTAACCCATCTCTACTATGCTTAACGTTCGTTTTCTTTAATGCCAAGAAATTGTCTATATCTGATGTCTTGGCTCTTTTATTCTCAATCATTGACGTACTTGCTCTTCAGGTTATAATTACAAGTATAAATATTGACGGGAATCTTCTTCTCATTGGCAGTCATCAAAAAGAAAAGGTGAATTAATTGCTGCTTGTAATTCTTTTATTGATGGTAATATTTTTATTTCTTATTTCTCATTGGCAGTCATCAAAAAAAGGTGAACTAAATGCTGCTTATAATGCTTTTGTTGGTGATCATATTTTTATTTCTTATTTCAGATAAATACAAGGTGTTATAGAGATCAAATTTACTAAATTTTCATATTTATCTTGCACAATCTGTTTGCTTATGGCTTGAGCATTTGCAGTGATTTGAAAAATCTGTCTTCCACAATTCCATAGTTTTCTGGAAGGCAAACTGACCTGAGTGGTTCAACTAAACAATGGTGAATAGTTTAGCTGCATGGTTCAGTTAGTACCTCATGTTATAACCAAATGAAGCTGAGTGTTGCCATTATGTAGCCAAACGAGTAGGTAGTTCATATTATGGTGGTTAGAGGTGACAATTGATCGACAAACCACATTTTTATGACATTGCAGCTTGCAACAATGTGATGAAGTAAAACTCAATGTACATGCATATTGGACCTGTTAAAAGTACTTATGTATTTTACTTTGAGAGTAATACACTATTCAAGTACTGTTAAAAGTACTTATGTATTTTACTTTGAGAGTAATACACTATTCAAGTAATAATGTCATATGTGTCAATGCATAATCATACAAGTTATTGGATTGAATAAAATATTATTAAATTACAATAACGATTAATTCGTTGATGATTTTATTCTACATACTGTTCTCATGGTGACAACCTAACTTGTATTATCTTTGATAGGGAGAGCCTCCCAGACAATTTAAGATCGTGATTCCAAAAATACCAGCTTATTTTACGGTATGAATATTCTGTAAATACTTTTCTTTTATATATGGTTTTTACCAATATTGATCTTTACAATATTTCTTATGTGAATGGGAAATTTTTATTTGGAGTCGAACACAGCTAATTTCTGCATCTATCCAATGATTTTGCATCTGAATCTATGGATTATCAAAGAATGTATAAATTTATTTCCATAAATATATCTGAGCTACATGTGTCTTCTTCATTAGCATGTAGAGCTCCAATTATCATTTTTCCTTGCCTCCATAGGGTAAAATACAATGATGACATTTCCTCTTGAAAAACTATATCTTCATTGAAGTATGCTATATGCTCCTTGGATAAATAGAGTGCAGTGATTAAGAGCTCATCTTCACCGTAAAACACTATGTAAACACTTCTTCAAACTAGCCAACAAAATATTTCACCCTTTTATCATCATTACCCATCTAACAAACTAGCCTTGTTTGACTGTTCACATGGTTCTTCATTCAAAAAGGCACGTCCAACAGAACATCAAACTTTAATTGCTCTTAATCGCTTTAACCTGGTGCTCCTTAGACAGTAAGAAGTTTATCCAAAGCCCAAAAGATAACAGGAAAGAAATTCATTCAAGAAATTTTTCTAACGACCAACTTATAAATTTATTATCTTAATTTCTTTAATCCAATTGTCTTTAGATTCAACATTCAGTGAATAGAACCCTTAACTATGTTCTTATGCTTGTAGGGAACAGGAGATCTCATGACTGCACTTCTTCTTGGTTGGAGCAATGTATTTACCTTTACTTGGGAGTTATTACTATAGTTTGATATTACCAATGTTTTAAATCCCGGAATGCGGTGCGTAGCGGCTGGCTGCAAAAACACTGTAGTGAGATATCGTATAGGGGGATAAGTGCTATTTTGAATTTTTTTTTATAGTTTATATTAATGTATATTATCAAGAATGATTAAAATTATTCTAAATCAATAGCATTCATAATTAGCAACAAAAAGACATAGGTGTTTTTAAAACACGGGTAAACACCAGCAAAAGTTAAATGCAAGCTTTTCAAGATTGGTATTATCAATACCCCATGTTCTAAATTAAAGTCTTTTATATAGTTTTCGCATTTAATACATACATATAGTTTTGAAAATTAAAATCTCTCAAGTAACACTGAAGAAAAGCTCTGATGTATCTGTTCTAAGGTATTTTTTTGAAATCAACCCGTTATAGCACCTGCTATTTGGTCCGCTACTACCCTGTAAGAGCCGCTACACACTGCTACACCTCTATAGTGTGCTATTTATAGCCCTGTGTCATCTTACTAATAATTTCATTTATATCTTTATTTATTTCAGAAATACAGAGACAACCTTGAGATTGCTGCAGAACTTGCAGTGTCAAGCTTGCAGGTATTTATTTTCTTGATGTGTGTCATTAATCTTATTGTTTCTCCACTTCTGATATTGTGGTACTAGTACTTTTGGGTTAGTAAAGTTCTTCTATCATTCAAAATATTTTGAATAATTTATATTACTTCTTACGAGCAACATGAGAACATGATGAGTGAGCCCACAATTTTTAATGGATAATTAACCGTTCAAGCATCACCAATATGTACAGGCACTTCTACACAGGACGCTCAGTGACTACAAAAACGCTGGACATGATTCCCAGTCAACCAGTTTAGAGATCAGATTAATTCAAAGCCAGGATGATATTCGCAACCCAGAAGTCAACTTTAAAGCAGAAATATACAGCTAAAGTTGCGATTTAATTTGGACATGTATGTATTAATGTGTATTATTATTAAAGAATGAAGAGAATTATGATAAATTGAGAAGGAAAGTTTATTTATTTGTTTTTTATTGATCAAGTTTAGAAATGGGAAAGTTTTAGAATCTAATGATTACTAATATGATGATTAGAAAGTAAAAGAAATAGAGTCTAACCATTAAATATTCTTATACATATTTTTAGGACATTACACATTCACACACACACACATTATATATATATATATATATATATATATATATATATATATATATATATATATATATATATATATATGTATGTATTAGAATCCATATTCACCATGTCTGGCTTTTTTCTGTATGCATTGATCATTCCATCACATGTGGATGTTGATTGTTTTGAGTATGCCAGACTATAGTTCTGTATGTTGGCCATAGAAGATGATTGAGGACTACGTGTACTTGATGATTCTCCGATGCCTGTCCCTTTGTGGTTTTATAAGTGAGAATAAGTTGTTTCATTATTCTAATTAAAAAAAAAAATGTTTGAGAGGTCTTATTATATGGGTGGTATGTTCCCCCATGTACCATTTTCATTAATTATGGTGAAATTTTGTGTGGTTCTATTGTTGACATTATCCAAAAATAGCGGTGCTTCAAAATGATTTAATCTAGCTTTTTACATCCTGATTAAAAATCCATTTGGCTCCCCAGTGGTTTTCGCCGATGAAGGAGGAATCATGTCTGTGACAATTAACTTTCCCCTCTTATGCATTAATATCTACTTTGCACACACCTGGAGATACACAATGGAAAATGACTCAAACAAGGAATAGAATTTTAAAGGTATTATCGTGTCATATTTTTCTTATCTTCTGTTTTTTGTTATCTGACACTGTTCTGATTGCCTAAATATTCATTCTAGCATCATTAGTATCTTTCATCCTGTTTTTGAAAAAGAAAAAAAAAAACTACACACTGAATTTGTATAAAGAAATCTCTGTAAACATTTTTAGAAGAACAAAATAAAAGTTTTACCTTCAAGTTTTTGGAATACTTTTCTTCCTTTGTTCATGCTTCCTTGACAGTTCATGTGTACTTTTAAAACAGACGTATGTGAAAGAAATAAGTACGAACTCTTACACACACATCTACATATCAGATTAAATGTAAATAAATTTAGTTAGAAATTAAATAAAAAAGTTTACTAGGAAGAGTGACAAGACGTGGAACCTCAATCTTTAATAACTCGTCTTAATCAGTCGTCCACATTTTTTATAGTGCTTGTGTCTAGATATTGGAAAATAATTTCTTTCTCTGTTTGTTTTATTTAGATGAAGCACGCTCCCTTTATCCATTGTAAGTGCTAAATTAGCAAAATAACTCAAGAGAAACCAGGTCCACTAGTGTAAGCTCACGACTTTCTCAAAACAAAAGAAAAGCTAACTAGTTCAGCCATGATTGGAGGAGTAAGAGATGGTTGAAAAACTGTGATTTGACTCCGCTTTGTGGCTATTTTGACTCAGCTTCCACTATTAAAAGTATTATACCGATTTATTCATCATAATTGCGTTATCTCAATTTCATCATTAGAGTGTGTATTAGTTTTATTTTGATATATCTTTTTTAAATTTAATTATTTTTTTCAATATGTATAATTTAAATGTGATAATTGATACTCAAAATATGTTAAAGAAAATCAAAGTTTACAAATTACAAAACAGAGAAAGAGAATCCTTCAATGCCTCATTCCAACGATATATTTTTCTCATTCCTTACCTTCAATTAGTCGTTGTGGTCACGAGAAGCCAAGTTTG
>Ga0214545_1010122_pt1 | contig 13893 bp, 13 predicted proteins | sample CNSS4metaG_FD_160064 | JGI IMG/M metagenome (GOLD analysis project Ga0214545, IMG submission 160064) | Root nodule microbial communities from cowpea collected in UCLA plant growth center, Los Angeles, California, USA - CNSS4 | ecosystem: Host-associated > Plants > Roots > Nodule | place: USA... | reverse complement strand
CAGGTAACCCCTCCTGGGTTCAAGCCGACATGTATTGAATGGGAAGAGGCCAACTAAGGAGATAGCGGACTACATGGTAAGGTGACACTCGTGCCTAACTTATCTTATTTGTCCCTCTGCAGGAACAGTAACATCTAGTAATTACAAAAATTGCTAAAATATAGTAATTTTATTCCTCAAACATATTGTAATGTCCCTTCGCCTTCTTTCTTATATTTTTTTTTCCTTAAAGCCATCTTCTTTCATACCTTATTCTTTTTCAGAATTGAAAATAGCTAAAATCAATCTACTTACTAGATTTTCAAATAAAAGCAAGTTTCTCTTTACTCTAAAGATTTTATATTCTTATTTTTCTTAGGATTTTATTATCAATCTTAATTGGTAAAATGAAAAAGGTAATTATCTCAACTTTCTTAAATTCATATTGAAATTTGCTTCCGTTTAAATATTTTACTCCAGCTTCCTAAATCTTGAGTAAGTTTGTACTTTGGAATAAAGAATTGCAAAGGAAAGTTATTTATGTTTTTTTATTAAACCTTGTGCTTGATGATTTGGATGTGAAAGTGTCACAAAATTTTGGATTCTATACGGCAATAGTGTTATGGTTGAAATTTGTTTCCATATTTGAAATTAATTGCTATTTGAGTTTCGAGTTAATAAACTTTTGATTTAGAATATTTTTAATTGAATATTCTTATTTAGAAGTTGGTTTGGCGGCTAGAATATGCATGTAAGGCATCTAGTTTATTAAATAGAGTTTTAAATATGATTTTGATGACTATAGTTAATTAAGATCAAATTGATGCGAATAAACTCTATATTGAGTTTGAATAATTAAGACCAAATTGAAATAAGGGTGATTTTTAAACAAATTTTGGATTGGTCAAATCATTTTGTATGTGTTTGATACTTATATTTTTTAAAGTGTTTATAGGTAAAACCTCTGAAAACTGTTTTGTTTAGATGCATGAGGTAGGTTTTCTATTATTTTTCTCAAATGAAAATAAAATAGAGATTAAAATCGTATTTTCTCTCAAACGAAGTGCTTCTATAGTAAATATCACATTGTATTTTGAATTAGTAGATTAAACTCATTGGTGATATAGTGCACTCTGATGACATGTATACCATTCATGAAGCTTAAAAGAATAAATTTATGAAAGCTTTAAGATGTAAAAAAATCCATTTCGTTTAAGTCCATGCAACTTTCTATTAACTGGTTGCTCTATTTTTGGATTTGCTCTTACTCCGATGTGCCTTTTACATTACCTTATTCAAGTCGCTCTACCTAATTTAACCTTGTTTAAATATTAATGTCCTCCAAATTAGATTTAGGTTTCTAGAATACTAAGCAACTGATTTAATGTACTAGATTGGGCATTGATTGTAGTCTGAATAGGAAAAAATAAAATTAGAAATTTTATGTTTTATCCATGCCCAAATACCTAGTTGTACCATTGTAAGAATTTTCTCAGGATCCATTTTTCCTTGTATAAGTACAATCTTATTCCTGTGAGTCCATATATTTCATATGATTGATATCCATAAACCCTTACATAATTTATTTCCTTTCGTGTTGAGAACTAATAAGGAGAATTGTTGAAAATGAACATTTAGCTAGTTATGGTGGATTGTATTGATACCTACCCATTTGTTACACAAATTCCAAATCCTATTTGAGATGTTACACGTGAGAAATAGATGAGTTACTATTTCTTCCCCCATCCCACATAAAGCACAAGAAATTTCTATTGACGGTGATTCTCTCCTCCTAAGGTTTACCTTTGTCAACACCCTATTAAACATTACCCTCTAAGCAAAATGTTATGTTGAAGGGACCACCTTAATGCTCCAGAATAAGTTATACATATTCGAATGTTCTCCAATATTTAACTTTTATAATTTTTTATATGGAGATTTGGCAGTATATATTTTCTCCTCATCTTTCCAAATCCATAAATCTTTGCCCTCCTTTTTTGATTTATTATTTGCATGAATTCATCTACCTAAGTCCTTTTCCGGTCAAACCAATATCTTCTTTATTTGATTGTCCATTGCCACCCATTGTACGTCCATCTCCCAAGCTCCCTTATTTTTTTTATCCCTAATAATAGAATTCATGTAAAGCCTAGGAAACCTTATATGTAAAGGAACTTCTCCAACCCACGTATCTTCCCAAAAGTTTATCCTAGATGTAGAACCGACTTTTCATTTTATGTTCTGATCAAACCATCTCCCTTCTTCACTTTCCCGACACACCAGGCTTAAATCTTGCCACCGCTTAAATGTATATTGATTTCTAGTATTTTCATTCAAGCCTCTCCAAGATCCATATTTTGATTCTATGATATCCTTCCATACTCCTTAGTCTTATGTACCTAACCTCCAATTTCATTTAGCTAGTAAAACTTTATTAAACAGTTCAATGTCTTTAATACCAATCCCACCTTCTTGATTACGTTTACATAAGTGTTCCCATTTTATCCAAACAATCTTTCTATTTTCATGCCCCCAACCCCAAAAGAAATTTCTTTGAAGGTTCTTGATAATCTTGCATATTCCCATTGGAACTTTATAAAAGGAGAAGTAATATAGAAGTAGGGCAGTGATCATTGATTTTATTAGGCATATTCATCCAGCAAATGATAAAAACCTTCATTTCCATCTAAACAATTTAATTCTAATTTTAGTAATCACTGGCTACCAGAAAGAGGGCTTTGTTGGGTTACCTCCCAAAGTCATACCTAGGTATTTAAATGGTACTTCCATTATATTCGATTTTACTTTTACGCAAGTTAATCCTAAGACCTAAAGCCAACTCAAAGAATCTAAGGATAATTTTTATAGCCAATATATTTTGAGTGTTTGTTTCACACAAAAACAATGTATCATCAGGAGATTTACCTTGATCTTATTTTTGCTTACTTCCATTCCTATGTATAATTTTTTTCCTTAATATATCTCCGTTTAATTGCATTCCATAAAACTCTTATATTTATAGTTATTATCTTCATTTATTAAGGTTTGTATCCCTTCCAACCCTACCATTCATCAATTTTTTATTTGTTGTTTCTAATTCCTCTAATGTCGTTAAAATATTCTCCTCTTCTGATCCATTTAATGTTACACTTATTTCTTTCCTTAATTTCCATAATCTAATTACTTCTTTAATTCCTCTTTTGAAACACTATGAAGTTTGATAATAAAAAGTGAAGCTAATGTATACTTATGTTTAAGTAGTTAATGTCCATGTGTGTAATTATTTTACAATGTAATATTTGACATTTTTTAATTTTGAATTTGAGAAATTATATATAAGTCTATTGAATTGACTATGTTATATTAAATCAGATGATTTGAGGTTAGATGTCTCAAATGTTATCTAACTCATTATATATTAAAGAAGAAATATTCTTTCTTCATTAATATTCTAAATCATATCAATTAGCACATCACGTGATAAGAGATCATGGAATAGTTATTGCATTATTATTACATGTGTTACTATAAAATTAAGGTTTAAATATTATTTTGGTCCTTGTTTTTGTTTAGTTTGTTCAATTTGCTCCCTCTTTTTTTTTTGTCTTCAATTTGGTCCTTTGCTAAATTATGTTCAATTTCATCCTTTTCGTTGACGTCGTTTAAATTGATAATGACAGGGTGTACAGGCTGGCATTATTTACATGACGTAGCATTGTTCACATTATGATTGATTGTGTTTTGTTCAAATAAGTCTCTATTTTAGTTAAATTTGTTCAATTTAGTCTCACCCTCCATTTCACGACCCTTCACCACTACCACCACTACTACCACTACCACCACTACCACCACTATCGCTACCACCACCATCACCAAACTAAATATAACCACTCATAATGTGAATAGTGTCACATCATGTGAACAGTACCAGTTTGTACATTTGATCATTATCAATTTAAACGACGTCAACAAAAATGATAAAATTGAAAATAATTTAACAAATCAGGGACCAAATTGACACGCAAAAAATAAATAAATTGAACAAACTGAACTAAAACATAGATAAAAATATATTTAAACCTAAAATTAATTATACAATGAACTTATCGTCACTTATAAAGTTAGTTGTGCAAGTAGACTTAAAATATTTAGAATGACTTAGAGGCTACCGTATAATATAATTAAAATAATTTAAAAAAAAAATCTATGTAGTATTTTGCAATAATTGAATATAAACTTTTTAAAATTATAATGATTGAAAATAATATTTGATATGGACTAAATTGTTTGAAATCAATACTCACACACTTGACTTTATAGTATAATGATATTCTACATACGAAAATGATATTGCAAGTCTAGGAAGGAGTTTACCTATGAGCACATACATTTATCATTGCGTGAAGTCATATACGAATTTTGAAATGTTATTTATACAAATATATAAACATATATATCATAAGGATAGTTTTGCCTCCACAAATAAAAATAATAAAATTATTAATTGTGTTCTATATTTTGAAAATCACTTATTATAGTATATTAAAAATTATACCTAACGCAAAAATAATAATAATTTTTTTCCCTTTTTCTTATGTAGTTGAAAAATAATTTTATTTGTTATATATCAAATATAATTTGTTATTAATTATTGTATATATACAAAATGATAAATACACACGATTCATTATATAAAATATAAATTATCTATAGTTATCTTTTCTACATAGCATTTTATATAAAATTTAAATTATTTAACAAAAACTATATAAAGTTCATTGCTCATAATATATTAAAAATAGATAAATAATTGTAAAAGAAAGATGGTGAGGGTAGATCAAAGATTCGTTGTTAGTGTCGAATATGTTGCCACAGTTTGACTACGTGTTGTTTCCATTTTTTTTCTTTAATCAATTATTTTGAAAAAAGTAATTATAAACCTCTTAGATTTGATAAAAAAAAGTAATAAAGGATAAGGATGGTAATAAATTGGAATTAGGTCTATTGTGCTTTAAAAAAATAAAAAGTGTAAGCGTCGTTTGTGATTGTCGTGACCTTATTTTTATTAATGTTTGATGATGTCACTATTTTTAAACTTTTAAACATCAATTTCAAATTATATTTAAAATATCGGAAAGGTATAATAAGCTTATGAGAAGAAAAACAAAATGACATGTTGAACAAATTACAAACTATAAAGTAATTATTATGTAAGATACGAGAATAAGTAAAATAAGTATATTAAAATTTATAAGAAAGTATAATTCTTTTACATTCTCTTCCTCCCTAAATATAAGATTAGATAAATGTGTCTTGTATTAATTATTATTTTTACTTAAACATTCTTAGTTTTTAGCTCACAAATAATAAACGTGTAAGAATGGTCTCTTCCTCGAAAATATAGATAATTGAAGAGTTTCAGATTTAAATATTAAGCTTTGATGCTTACTATTCTTTCTCCATACATTATTTAACAATGGTTATATATATATATATATATATATATATATATATATATATATATATATATATATATATATATATATATATATATATATATATATATATATATATGTACTGTATGCCCCATCGGGCCATCGACCACGCCCAATCCTCAGGTCCATCGAACAAGGTTGGGAGGACTCGTATATAAAACATACTCACCGGTCGAACGGCCTCGCGGATGAACTGCATAGGACCATCGGTCCATCGGCCGTTGAAATGAACCACGTATATCTTAAGGAACCATCGGTCAATCGGCCTCGCTAACGAACCACGTTAGGGGCCATTGGTCTATCGGTATCACAAACGAATATCAACTTAAAAAGAACAATCGGCCGATCAACCTACATATTAATTACGCTTTACCCCACAACGGACCATCGATCCTTCGGTCCCACACGAACAGCGCCTTAACTTAATAAAGGACAACCATTTGACCAACCACCGGGTCGACCGGTCGGTCAATCTCCTAAGATTCGCGTAATGCTTTATATATGACCATCGGTTCATCAGTTATAAACGAATAATTCACTTGTTAAAATCAGGATATAACCAGCCCAGTCAAGCGGCCATCGGTCGCACGACCAAACAACACCAGTCAATCGGATTAATTAACGTTAAACAAGTCAGTAATCTTGATTAGAGAATCATTGGGCCGTGATTAAGGAACCCTAATCACAGGCCCATACCGAAAACTATAAATAGGGCCCAAAGGTAGGTTGGTGAGCGTCTTTAATTCGCATTTATTACGGCAGTTATACTGATACACCGATCGGTTCATTAACTGACTTAAGCATCAGAGCCTTTTAGACAGGTATCCCGATCGTTTGCCCAACCGATCGAGCTGGGAAGTGGATTTCTTGAAGAAGAAGTTATTGCAGTACCAGGAGAGGAGATTTTCGAAAAAGGAGTAAGATCGAAGAGGCTCTTAGTAGACTCTTGGTCCCTACACCCGAAACATTTTGGCGCCCACCGTGTGGCCGAGCAGTCTTCTTTAGACCATACACCCTTATGGTGACCACAAGGAACCGAACTAGCAACATGGACGGAGGAAGGATGGAAGATGATCAAGCAGATACAAGGGAAATGATCAGGGCAATGCAGCAGAGGATGGATGAGATGTAGAGGAACTATGAGGTGCAGATGCAGATTCTGCGTGAGGAGAACGTCGCCCTTCGGCGAAAGGAGGAGGGTATCCTGTCAACCCCCACTGTGCCCGATCCGCTCAGACTGAGTCGGGTGCAGCAACATCGGGATGCCGAGCGGGTGGAAAGTCGCCCGCCCCCGACAGGGCAGGAGCAATCACAGCCTGCTCGGGTGGAGAAGTCGCAAGCATCGAGGGGAAACCTTTCTCACACGATGGCCGAAAGCTTTGGGGCCAACGAGGGAGGTCATCCTTCCCGACAACCGATCCATGCGTCGGTGAATTTCCCCTTCACTCAATTCATTTTGGAGACGCCGCTACCGGAGAGATGGAAAATGCCGAAGTTCGACAAGTATGACGGCACGACGAACCCTGACAACCATATGCGGGTCTTCACGCACCAGATGATGTTCCACGCAGTAAGTGACCCGATCTGGTGTCGCGTCTTCTCGACCTCCCTAACGGGAGAGGCGCTGGAGTGGTTCTCTAAGTTGCCGGCCAACAACATCGACTCCTTTGCCACTCTGAAGGCCAGGTTTAGCACGCAGTTTGCACCCCTGAGGCCGGCCATCTTGACGGTCGATAGCTTGGTGAACATCCGACAGGAAGACGGGGAGTCGCCGAGGAGTTATCTCGATCGATACAACCGGATGTCAGTCAAGATAAAGGACCTCAGCGATGAAATCGCCCGACATCACTTCTCATATGGGCTGCAGCCGGGTGTTTGCAGATAAGATAAGCCGCAAGAAGCCGAAGACGATGGAGGAGATGAGGGAACGAGCGGCCAAGTTTATACAGATGGAGGATATGCAGGAGTTTAGGGTGAAGAAAAGAGAGAAGGAAGATGCAGCGTCCCAGAAGACCGCCCCTTGACCCGACCCAGCGAGAAGAAGACACCTAAGTTCACAACGTATACCCCCTTGGTCGTTCCCCGGGCTAATATTCTGTAGGAGGCCTTTAGCGCCGACTCACTTCCAGCGTCCAGAAAGAAGCCTCCGCCCCCCGACGCCGATGGCAGCAAGCACTATTAGTACCATCGGACCATCAACCACACCACTAAAGAATGCCACATGCTCCGCGACAAGATTGAGGAGCTAATTCGGCAAGGGCACTTGAAGAAGTACATTCAGCAAGATCGCCCTCAACGAAGCCCGGTAAGAAATAGAAGCCCTACACGGAGGCCCGCCCCGGTCAGGTGGGAGAAGCGGAGAGAGCCGGAGCCCGAGAGGCGAAGGAGGGAACCGTCCAGGAGCCGCAGAAGCCCGAGGAGGAGTCGCAGCCGGAGCCGGGACAAATCCTTGAGGGGTTATATCAATACCATTTTCGTAGGATTCGCCGGAGGAGGATCGAGCTCATCCGCTCAGAAGAGACACGTTCGGGCGCTCAAATCAGTTCATCTGGTAGAGAAGAAGATGCGGTCGATGCACCCCATCACTTTTACTGATGAGGACTTCAAAGCTCTTGATCCCGATCACGATGATCCTATGGTCATCTCCATCGAAGTAGCCGAGTATGGGATCGGGAAGGTGTTGGTAGACCAGGGAAGACTTTTCGGAAGATGAATCTCTCCAAAGATCTGATCGTCCCCTACAATGAGCAGATTGTCGGATTCTCGGGCGAGCGAGTAGACACGAGAGGCTACCTGGATCTCCGCACCAGGATCGGATCACGAAGGGATGGCCGGGAGGTAAGGGTTAGATTCCTATTAGTAGAAGCTAACACCTCTTATAATGTGTTGCTAGGAAGACCTTGCCTAAATGCTTTCGGGGCGATCGTCTCCACTCTGCACCTGGCCATGAAGTTTCCGTCTGATAAGGGAACGATATGCACTGTGCATGCGGACCAGCAGATCGCCAGGCAATGCTATGCCGCGGGGTTAAAGATCGCTCCCTACAGCCGCCCCAGAAAGCAACAATGTTCGGAGGTCGCCATGACTGACCTGGACCACCGAACGAACATGGAGGATCGGATTCAACCCGGTGGAGATACCAAGGAGATCTCGATCGGGACGCGGCCATATCAGATAACGAAGATAGGGGGAGCTATGAGGCCGGACGAGGAGGAACTCATGGGCGCGGTCATATTGGAAAACAAAGACTTTTTCGCGTGGTCGTCGGCCAACATGCCGGGCATTCATCCTGACGTGATGTCCCATAAGTTGGCCATCTTCAGAGTAGCCCGATCGGTCGCTCAGAAGAAGAGGAAGATAAGGGAGGAGCGGAGGAAAGCGGTCGAAGAGGAAGTGAAGAAGCTGGAAAGGGCCGGTTTCATAAAAGAAATCAAGTATACCACGTGGCTGGCAAACGTGGTGATGGTGAAGAAGGCGAGCGGGAAGTGGAGGATGTGCACGGACTTCACCGATCTCAACAAGGCATGCTTGAAGGACGCATACCCTCTACCCAACATCGATCGGCTGGTAGATGGAGCTTCGGGGCACAATTTTCTGAGCTTCCTAGACGCATACTCAGGGTATAATCAAATCCCTATGTATGGTCCAGATAGATCCAAAACGGCATTCATCACCGATCAAGCGAATTTCTGCTACGAAGTCATGTCGTTCCGCCTGAAGAATGCAGGGGCAACCTATCAAGGGCTTATGGATCGGGTCTTCCGAGGGTAGATCGGTCGGTCCATGGAGGTATGTGTGGACGACATGGTTGTAAAGTCGCTGACAGTCGAAGACCACGTTCGCGACCTCAAGGAGGTCTTTCACCAAGTGCGCAAGTACAACATGCGTCTCAACCCGGAGAAGTGTGTGTTCGGAGTGCCGGCTGGAAAATTTGTGGGGTTCATGTTGACCGCCCGAGGCATCGAGGCCAACCCAGACAAATGCGCCGCTATTGCCGAGATGAGAAGTCCTAAGAATTTGAAGGAGATCCAACAGTTGGTCGGGCGTCGGACATCCCTTGCGCGTTTCCTGCCCAACCTCACAGAGAAAATTAAGCTGATCCTGAAGATTATGAAGAAGCAGACCGCAGATAAATGGGACGATCAATGCGAGGCGACGTTCCACCAGGTAAAGGAGATGATTAGTAGCCCCCCAATTATGAGCCGACCGGTAGAACAATTGCCTCTGCAGTTGTACCTATCGGTCTCCGATGACACGATCAGCGCTGCCTTAGTACAAGAAAATCCAGACCAGCGACCGGTGTACTTCATCAGTCGGGTCTTACAGAGCGCGGAAACGAGGTATCAGTTGATAGAAAAGATAGCCTTAGCGCTATTGACAGCCGCGCGCCGATTGCGCCAGTATTTCCAGAGCCATCAGGTGATCGTCCGCACCGATCATCCTATAGCCAAGATACTCAGGAAGCCCGACTTGGCAGGAAGAATGATCGCTTGGTCGGTTGAACTATTTGAGTTTGGCCTCAAGTATGAGCTGAGAGGATCTGTCAAGGGGCAACATTTGGCAGATTTTGCCGCGAAACTTCACGGGCCGATCCCTCCGTCGGAACAAATGTGGATCCTTTTTGTTGACGGCTCATCGAACAAGCGTAACGCCGGAGCGGGGATTGTTATTGAAGGGCCATTTGAGTCGCATGCGTACGCGGCTCATAGGGGGCCCAATCGTATCCCTGCACCTCTGGCAAATTGGCCTGTTCCCCCTCATCGCGAACGTCGATACTAATGACGTCCCCACTCTCTTCCGAAGCGACGACCTGCTCCGCGACCGGTTGCTCGGCTTCCGGGCTGCCGTTGAGAAGGATAGGAGAATCTGCTGAACTTGACACTCCCCCGAGCGAGGTCCCCGCATCGGAAGAGCTGAACAAAGCGGAGATCGACCCGCCGGCCCCGGACACCTCGACCGCCCCACCCGAAGAACCGTCTGAACTCGATGCACTGGAAGACATTTTTACTTGTAGATAGAAGAAGATGATCGGTGGCTCAGGTAGAAAGAGAGAGGAAAGCGTGGAAATAATGACAACCACATGTACCTATTTATAGGAAGACTTAGGGACACGTGGCAGCCCCAGAACCACACGATCATGCGCAGATCAACGACCCATACTTCGCGACGCTTCAAATCCTAACTGACAAGCACGATCTACGATGTGAGATAACTGTCAGGGGACGTCGTCGGTCCATCGGCACTACAGTCTTAGTAAACCTTCTCGCTTCACCTGCATCATCGCTCAAGGCTGGGGAGGCTTGTGTATTGTATGCCCCATCGGGCCATCAGCCATGCCCAATCCTCAGGTCCATCGAACAAGGCTGGGAGGGCTCGTATATAAAACATACCCACCGATCGAACGGCCTTGCGGATGAACTACATAGGACCATCGGTCCATCGGCCGTTGAAATGAACCACGTATATCTTAAGGAACCATCGGTCAATCGGCCTCGCTAACGAACCATGTTAGGGGCCATCGGTCTATCAGTATCACAAACGAATATCAACTTAAAAAGAACAATCGGCCGACCAGCCTACATATTAATTACGCTTTACCCCACAACGGTCCATCGGTCCTTCGGTCCCACACGAACAACGCCTTAACTTAATAAAGGACAACCATTTGACCAACCACCGGGTCGATCGGTCGATCAATCTCCTAAGATTCGCGTAATGCTTTATATATGACCATCGGTTCATCAGTTATAAACGAATAATTCACTTGTTAAAATGAGGATATAACCAGCCCAGTCAAGCGGCCATCGGTCGCACGGCCAAACAACACCAGTCAATCGGATTAATTAACGTTAAACAAGTCAGTAATCTTGATTAGAGGATCATTGGGCCGTGATTAAGGAACCCTAATCACAGGCCCATACCGAAAACTATAAATAGGGCCCAAAGGTAGGTTGGTGAGCATCTTTAATTCGCATTTATTACGGCAGTTATACTGATACACCGATCGGTTCATTAACTGACTTAAGCATCAGAGCCTTTTAGACAGGTACCCCGATCGTTTGCCCAACCGATCGAGCTGGGAAGTGGATTTCTTGAAGAAGAAGTTATTACAGTTACCAGGAGAGGAGATTTTCGTAAAAGGAGTAAGATCGAAGAGGCTCTTAGTAGACTCTTGATCCCTACACCCGAAACAATATATATATATATATATATATATATATATATATATATATATATATATATATATATATATATATATATATATATATATAAAATTCATTTTCTTTTCACATTTATTTTTCAACTTTATCATTTGAATATATTTTTTGTAAATAATTATTTTATCAATTTTATTCTTTAAATAATATTATTTTAAATTTAACTCATTTTTTTAATTTAGTCATTATTTTAAATAAAAATATTCAAGAAACGGTCTTTTTTTTCACCTGTGAATGTGGCGAAGGTCTTAGAATACCTCTTTTTCTTTTCAATGACCCTTTGTTCCCTTTCACTCTGATTTAGCTTTAAGAGATAAAATTATAAAAACTATTTATATTTTTATAATTATAATAATTGTAATAATTTTATTATCATAAACAAAATAAACGAACATATTTTCAGTAATATATATATATATATATATATATATATATATAATAAATTTAATAATTTTCACTAAATTAACCAAATATCTTAATATTTTTAAATTATTTATAAATGCATTTATAAGAAGAAAAAAAAGTATTATCTTGACATCATTATAAAATATACTAAAATTATCAAGATAATTTATTTAAAAGCCTATTTTAGGGTAAGACCTTTTAGAAAAGATATACTAATATGTGATTCAATATAATTTTATTAATTTCCATGACTTTTAGAAACCTATTTTAATTTTGGAAGAAGTGTTGTTTATTCTGTTTCAGAATTACAAAAGAAAAAGAAATGAAAAGTGTGTCCTTTATGCAATGGAGTGATATTTGCACTACCTTTTCCCTTTGTTTAGTTTGACCTTTTTTTCTTTGCAATTCTCTGAAAAGATGCATCAGCCAGACACAAGCAGTTACAGTCTTAGATTCTTTGAAGATACCTTTTCACTTACTCCACTTTTCACCATCTTCAACTTTGCTCCAAAACAACCATGCTCTTTACTTTTCTTAAATTTCAGCTGCATTTTATTATTAACAATCATCTTCATTTTACTTTAAATTACTGTTACATTACATTGAATTTATTTATTATATTTTTCATTATGTACAATTTTGATACAACATCATATAATATAATGAAACACTAAGTACTTGAATTTATAATGTTAACTCTTTTATTTGAACTACACAGAAAAGTAAACTTATCAAACAAATATTAAAAATAGTGCAACAAATTATCTTTTTAAAATCCAAATAAGTAGTAATAGATAAAAGGAAATTAAGGATAATAAGGAAATATATTAAAATATAATATGGTAGTAAATGAAGAAAATTAAATAAGTTACAAATTAGAAGCTAACTCAAGTAGTTTGTAGCTTATAAATTTGAAGCTCCTAAAATAAGTTATTTTGAAATACTTATCAAATATTGTTGTGAATGAACAAACTAGTTTATAAGGTAGTCAAATAAGCTTGTAAGCTTGTAGTTGTGATCTTAATAAACAAATAATCTATCTCCTATTTATATAAAAAAATGTGCATTCTAAAAAATAAGACATAATTGCAACTATAAATTACATTTTAATATTAAATATGTGATTAAAATATATTTACAGATGTAAAAAACCATGAAATATTAAGATCTCAAACCATTTGCAAATGGGGACACAGCCTTTTTTTTTTCATTTGGTGATAAAAATATGAAACGGTGTGAATCATATTCATAAGTTAGGTGAAGGTGATTGTGTTTTTAATGACTATAGCTTATTGAAAATATAATATTCTTAAACTATATTGAACCCTTTTGCAGACAGTGAGACTTCTTTTCATGAGGTTGAGTCCTTTTAATGAGGAAATTAAGCGCATTGTGTTTTACTTTAATCTTAATGTTTTTTCATGAGTATAGTCCATAAGAGATTATAAAAAAAAAAAAACACCAATTTTAGTCGAAAATATCAAAATATTGGATATATGAGTTTTATTATATAGTATTTAATTTTGTTATTTTCATACCATGAGAAATTAAGACTTGTAGTTGAATTATTTCTCATAATCCTCTTTTCAAGAGTGAGTCCCCTTCTTATGGAATATTTTCTCGATAACTTTTACTTATATATTGTAGTTGTAATTATAATGTTAGACAAATCATCAACTCTGATATAATTAATGATTTTTTTTAATTCATTATAATTATATATATATATATATATATATATATATATATATATATATATATATATATATATATATATTTTATTATTTTATATTTTT
>Ga0214545_1010112_pt1 | contig 13904 bp, 18 predicted proteins | sample CNSS4metaG_FD_160064 | JGI IMG/M metagenome (GOLD analysis project Ga0214545, IMG submission 160064) | Root nodule microbial communities from cowpea collected in UCLA plant growth center, Los Angeles, California, USA - CNSS4 | ecosystem: Host-associated > Plants > Roots > Nodule | place: USA... | reverse complement strand
TCCAGGAACAAGGGTAGAAAGCAGGTTGAGTTGTTGGGCTCATGAGAAAGAGTGCGATAATTAATAACAAATTGGGCTCTTCCCTCTTTATTCCTTTTTTTTTCATCTCTTTTTTTTCTTTTTATTTTCTAAATTAAAGTTTGAAAATCTTTGAAGAAAATAATGTTTCACATTTTTTTATTTTTTTTTATTTTTTTTTGAAAATAAATTTATTTACCCGGACGAAATTTGGTGTTGACGGTGACCTTCAAAGTCAGGGGTTGTGATACATACAGTTCTTCATTTAAGCAACCATACAAGAATGCATTTTTCACATCCATTTGAGAAAGTTTGAAATTACACATGCAAGCAAATGCCAACAATAATCTCACAAATTCTAGCCTAGCTATAGGTGCATATGTTTCATCAAAATCAATACCTTCCTCTTGATTATAACCTTTAACAACTAGCCTAACTTTATTCCTAACAATGTTACCATTTTCATCCATTTTATTCCTAAACACCCATTTAGTACTGATCGAGGTTGTACCCAACCAAATAAAACATATAACTATAATTCCACTTATCATGGGTGTTAAAAATATCTTTTTAGTTGCATAAATGTTATTTTATCTCATGCTCAATAATCCTTATTATAGGAAATCCCAATTAAATCAATCTTTTAAGAACCAAAATTCAATAAAAAATCCAGAATTAAACATTAAATGAGGGCATAAATATGAACTCATCACACCCCCACACTTATCCTTTTGCACTCCTAGGCAAAATTAAGCAATTTCAAAACTTTGTTCTAAGGTATTTTACTTCACATCAACACTGGATCAAAGGAAAAACACAACTAGAAACAAATCATTCTTCTAGAAATCAAATTATCATATATATACAAACGAAAAGATTCTATTTTTCACACATGAGTTAATATTTTAAATTTACAACCCAATCAATTATGAAAGAGGGCACTCAAGTTAAATGCATATTTTCTCACCAAAATTTGCTCAAGTGCTTTGGCTTGTGTTTTCACTCAAAATACTCATGGAGTAAACACTCTGAGTACTTACAAGACTTTAATATTCACAAACTTTCAGAAAATATGCATTCAAAGATCATGAGGATTTTTCAAAGGTTATAATGGAGATAAGGCAAAGGTAGGAAAAATTTTAGGACTTTTGGGATTTTAAAATTAAAATAAAGAAAGAATAGTGGAGCATAATTTCAAAAACAACCATTTTTTTCTTTTTTTGCTCTTTTTGACAAAAGAATCATTTTTCTACTCTTTTTTTCAAAACTCCTTATTCCTCAACCATTTCTAACATAATCCACTAACTCCTTTATTTCTTCCTAAGGTAAAATATGGTCATTTTCTTTTCAAGGTTATGCAATAGGCTTAAAAGAAGAAAAAGAGGTTTAAAAGCTCAAAGGGGCTACCAATGGATTAATATCAAGGTGGGCTTCTTTGGCCAAGTAACTAAAAACAAGATATGCCTCAGTCATATCAAATCATGCATATTCACCTAAAAGATGCAAAACAAAAGAATCAAGCTAAATATTTGAGTATAAACAAAACATGAGCAAGTCACTCAAGAAAAATAGGAATTGAACATGTGGTGGTCTATCCTTTACATTAAGGCTCAAGAATCACAAGGTCAAACTCTTTCACAAAAGATTTGATCAAGTAATTCTCAAATCAACTTAATTAGCAAATCATAGAAACAAACCACTCATATGATTATCCCAGTTTCTGAATCAAATCCTAAAAATCCAATGTCAATATGTTTAATTGGAATCAGGGAAATATTTTTGGTGGATTTCTTATGAGACATATTGTTTAAAAGTTTCACTTAGTAAAAAAAGTTAATACTTTAAAAAAGAAATTATTAACTTTTTTCTCAAATCAACTCAAAAAGAAAGTTGACTTTCACAATTTTCTCAAAAAGAAATCACTATTTAACTTTTTATGAAAATAGAAACAGAAAAAAAAAATCCTACCTACAGTTTTTCTCCCCCACACTTATTTCAAAAATTGTCCTTGATGGACTTATTTTTGGGAGGAGACGGAAAATTTTGTCACTTCTGGCTCAATTTGGCCATATGTCAAAATTTATTTTCTTTAACTTTTTTAAGTACAATTCAGCTTGTACCATTTTTTTAATTTTTACATTTTTATTTTTATCAAAACTAAAAACAAAAACACATATATTTGAAAATGTTTTAAATTTTTCATTAAAATCAAAAACAAAAAACAAATATGCATGCATTTTTAATTTTATATCAACAATGTTTTCATAACAATTTGAATCTAACATCTTTACCTGTTGCAACAACATTTGTTCACCTTTAATGGTCAACTTTTGAAGCATATATTCTATGTCATGACGAAGTGCTCTAAATTCTTGGGTTTCAGCAAATCTCGGATGACATTAGAGGATGGAGTTAACTTATACATGTAATTCTACAAAGTTGTTGTTACTTACATCCTTCATCATGTCGTATAACACCTGATCATTTTCATACCATTCTTGCTTAATATCTTTGCATCGTTGATCAGCACACAACCTTTCATCTATGGTGTCTAATTTCTCTCTCAGTCCATCCATTAATAACACAACTTCCCTATAGGATGGTCCATTGGTTGCTGCAACTTGTTTTGGTGATCCATGTTATTGTTGTTGAAAACCAAATGGAACATATGATGGCTTGAGTGGATACTCAGAATATGGTTGTTGCTCATGGTATGGTGGTTACTCATATTACAAAAAAGATGATCTAGGATATAGATCATTAAATTGACGAATATTTAACCTACTTATATCAGGTGCATTAGTAGGTCTGACAATTGGTTGTTGATAACCATATGGATCATGTGGTTATTGTGGATGGTAATCACAATTCATTTGAAAATCACCTTGTTGATAATTTTCATATTAAAAATGATTTTTCATTTTTGAAAGAGGTTTTTTAAAAAGAAATAAGTTGAAAGCTTGTTAAGTAGACTTCCAGGAAAGAGAGGTGTGTCTTAATGGACAACTTAAGTACCTTATCTTTCCTTAGCCAAAGTGTTCCCCAACTAGTTTCACAAATTTCCTAACAAAATTCCTCAAACAAAAATTATGCTTAAAAAAATGAAAATGACTAAAGAAAATAAAATAAATGTTAGAGAAAAATAATAAAGAAAAAGATGTTAGTGATAAACAAGAATAAAAAATAAAAAATAAATAAAAAAAAATTAAAATAATAAAAATTCTAACTGTGTTCCCCTACGCTGACGCGATCAAATTAATACTACTAAACTATAGCAACTTCAGTATTGCTAAGATAGTAGCCAACAAAATAGAAAGGGTAAAGTAACCCAAAGTCGTCTCCCAACGAACACAGAATTGCTTTTTAATAAATTAGTTCTTATAAAAATTATACAAAAGAGTTAGTCAAATAAAATAATAAAAATAATAGTAAAGAAAATAAATTGATTCCACTGTTTTTTCAAAATAGATCCATCATCGGTAATCTAAAGATTATTGCTCAATTAATTATTGTTGAAGATTTGCAAATTAATCAATGTAAATTCTCAATTAATTTGTTGGCATTCTCACTTTTAACCAAAGTAAATTCTCAATCAAAAGCAAGAACTTCGTAGAATAATCATAGTAAATTTAATCAAAGTACATTCTCAATTAAATAGTACTATCCTTAATCATGTACATTCTTTTACCTCTAAAATCAAGCAAAAAGCTAATTAACCAAAGTAAATTATTGATTAATTCTAGTTAAAGTTTTCACCTCTAATCAATGGACATTCTCAATCATTGGTAAAAACTCATTCAATCACTTGAAAGTTTCTAAATTTAATCAAAGTAAATTCTCAATTAAAATTAAAAACCTTTGAACTCATATGATTGATATGCATATAGATTAAAACATCTAACTAATTAGCATGATGTAAAAACCATTACTTTTCATGTGATTCAAAGATAAAAGACATAGATGAATTAAAACCCCAACAAAAATAAAAAGAACAAAGAAATTATTTCATTCTAACCTCATAATCTATAATGAAATTACAATGGAATCAACCCAAGAAGTTTAACACTCCATGAAATACAAAATAAAATAAAAATAGAAGAATTGGTTCGTGCTGGCCATTTTCGCTGCTTCATCCGTAGAGATGACCACCCTCCACGATCCGACCACCGACGCCCTCCCCGCGATTCTCACCACGATAAACGTCCTAGCCAACCCACCAGCCGTGAGCCCCAACTTGCTCGCACTGATATTGCCCCAACCGATCCCCCACAATGCGGCACCATTAACACCATCTCTGGTGGCTTCGCCAGTGGAGGATCCACTTCATCAGCCAGAAAGAAACATATCCGCCACCTCTAATCCATCAACCACATAACCCATTCCCACCACAAACGCCGCATGCCTCCCGTAACCTTCACAAACAATGACTTCCATGGCCTTGATTACCAGTGGGATGACCCCATGGTCATCACGGTTGAATTAGAAAACTATGCCATCAAGAAAGTCCTCATCGACCAAGGTAGTTCAGTCGACATCCTCTATTGGGCGATATATCAAAAACTCCAGCTTCCCACCACTACCATGGTTCCATACGATGAACCCATATATGGCTTCTCAGGGGAAAAGGTCTCCACCCGTGGCTACATCGACCTCCATATTGTCTTCCGCGATGGCGCTCAAACCAAGACAATCCCTATCCGTTTCCTTCTCGGCCTACCATCCCTCAACATTCTCAGCACAGTCGTATCCATACCTCATCTGGTCATGAAATTTCCATCCCCATCCAGAGACATCCTTACCATCCACGGTGACCAACGGCTCGCGCATGAATACATGGCCAGCTGATGGAGGTGTGACAATTAGCAAAGACAAGGATCCACTTGAAGAACTTGGAGGACCGTATGGAACCATCCTTTGTGTGTTGCCTCCTTTGGAAAGAGTGATTCTTTCCTTCCACTTTTAGATTCACCCCTTATTACTTTCTTCTTCACCCAATTTTCAAAAGAATACCTAATTTTGCCCACAAAATATCTCGTGGTCATAACTGGTTCTAACCCTAACAAAAAAATAATCTTAAGTCAGCCCTTGTGCAATGAGATTCACATCACTAGCCTACGCCCACAACTTCCCATTCTTCAAACCAATCATATTGAACGTCCACCCGGCTTTGACATAGCCTTATCTAGAGATGATTTGGACCCCAAAGTAGGCCGCGATGCCCGCCTTGAGCCGGTCGACGAAACTATACCACTGGAACTCCCTAATGGATGCACCATCAAAGTAGGCACTAGTTTACAACACGAACAACGTGCAATCCTTACACCTACCTTCATTAGTAACACTGACCTTTTTGCCTGGTCCGCTGCTGACTTACTCGGTATTGACCCTCAAGTCGCATCCCACAAGCTCTCCATTTACAAGGATGCCACATATGTCTCCCAGAAGAAACAAAAGCTTCGTGAAGAACGTCAACTAGCGGCCAAAACCGAAGCCAACAAGTTACTCAACGCAGGGTTTATCGAAGAAGCCCACTACACCACCTGGCTTTCCAACGTAGTCTTGGTCAAGAAAGCTAACAGCAAGTGACGAATGTGCGTCGATTACACTAATCTCAACAAAGTCTGTCCTAGGGATGCCTACCCCTTACCCAATATTGACCGACTAGTTGACGGTGCAGCCAGTAACAAAGTTCTCAGTTTTCTTAATGCATACTCTGGTTCCAACCAGATTCCCATGGCCACATCTGACATGAACAAAACTGCCTTCATTATAGACGACGCCAACTACTTCTACAAAGTTATGCCATTCGGCCTAAAAAACGCAAGAGCAACGTATTAGTGGCTAATGGATAAGGTCTTCAGCCACATAATGGGCAAATGTGTCGAGGTATACGTTGACGATATGGTTGTCAAATCCCCAAGTCATCACCAACACGCTCAAGACTTGTCTGTTGTCTTCTTTGCATTATGGCAATACAACCTCCGCCTCAACCCCGAAAAGTGTGTCTTTGGCGTCGATCGTGGTAAATTCCTCAGTTTCATGCTCACACAACGCGACATAGAGGCTAACTCCAAAAAAGGCAATGCAATCATTGAGATGTGAAGCCCCAGCAGTATCGAAGAAGTACAAGTCCTCATTGAAAGTCTAACCGCCATTTCCCGCTTCCTTCCCAAATTGGTCAAGCAAACCCAACCCATCATTCAATTGCTCAAGAAATCGGCCAAGTTCTCGTGGAACAACGAATGTGAACAATTTTTTCAAAAACTAAAAAACACCATAACTTCACCACCCATCCTCCATAAGTCGGACACTTATCAACCCCTCCTTGTCTCTATCACCGCCACGGATCACACCGTAAGCGCCGCGCTAGTTCAGGAGGTCGATGGCACTCAACACCTTGTATACTTCGTCAGCCGAACCTTGTACGATCCCGAAACCAGATACCAAATGGTGGAAAAATTAGCCCTATCCTTAGGACACGCAGCGCGACACCTACGTTCCTATTTCCAAAACCACAACATCATCGTCAAAACCGATTACCCCATCCAGAAGATACTTCAAAAGCTAGACCTTGCCGGCCACATGTCGTCTTTTGTCGTAGAATTATCCGAGTTTGACATCTGTTATGAACCCCACGACCCAATCAAAGCTCAATGCCTCCCAGACTTTGTCAACGATCTACAACAAACCCCTGAAGAGGACTAGTGGACACTTTACGTTGATGGTTCTTCAAACCCGAAAGGGGTCGGCACCGACATCGTCTTAGAAGGCTCCAACGACATCCTCATCGAAAAATCCCTGAACTTCGCCTTCAGAACATCCAACAACCAAGCCGAATACAAAGCCATCCTCGCCGGCCTATCCCTCGCTTGCGAAGTCGGCGTCAAAACACTAACGTGCAAAACCGATTCCAAACTCATAGTGGGCCATCTAAATGACGAATTCCAGATCAAAGACCCTATCCTCCTACAATACTATCACCTGGTCCGAAACATCATCCAATCTGCTTTTGAACGAGTATGCATCCGACACATCCCCAGATCTGAAAACGTCAAAGCCGACATATTATCTAAACTGGCCAGCACTAAGCTAAAAAGCCGACACTGATCACTCTTACAACAAACACTATTCGCCCCTTCCACAACAAACACTTGCTATAACCTAACCCAACACTAAGCCGACAATATGGCCAACTGCAACTTAAATGTGTCACTGCCGAACAAGCCTAGTACATCATTAAAGAATTACACGAAGGCATATGCGGCTATCACTCCGGCACACAAACCATGATTACCAGAATCCTCCGCGTCGACTACTTCTGGCCAACCATGGACGCCGATTGCCACACTTTTGTCAAAAAGTGCATACCCTGCTAGAAACATGGTAACCTCATCCATCAAAAGCAAGAACAACTCCACTCTATACTATCTCCGTGGCCCTTCGCAAAGTGGGGAAAGGACATTCTCGGCCCTTTTTCCTCAGGAAAAGGCCAAGTAAAATTCCTTATAGTAGTCATCAAGTACTTCACTAAATGGATAGAGGCCAAACCATTAGCCACCATTACAGCCCAACAAGTCCAACAGTTCATCTGGAAAGATATTATATGCAGATATGGCATCCCACATACGACCATCACCAACAATGACCGACAATTCATAGACAAAGAACTCGCTAAGTTCTATACTGGTTTGGGCATCAAATATGTAACCAGCTCTGTTGAACACCTACAGACCAATGGGCAGGCCGAAGCAACTAACAAAGTTATACTGGTAGAATTGCACAAATGGCTGGATAATGCCAAAGGCCGATGGCCAGAAGAATTAGTGGAAGTGTTGTGGACCTATAGGTGTACCCCTCAACCAGCAACAAACGAATCTCCTTTCAGCCTAGTATACGGCGCAAACGCCATGATACCAGTCGAAATTGGCGAACTGTCTCTGCGTCGAGAACTGTACGACCCAATTCAAAATCACCAAAACATGAGCACTCACCTCGACCTCCTATCCGAATTAAGAGACAAGGCCCAAATACGCAACTTAGCAGCCAAACAGAGAGTGGCCAGAAAGTATAACACGAACTTATACCCAAGATCAGTAGCGCAAGAGGAGAATGGCCAGTAGTGCAAGAAAGAAGGATGGCAAGTTCTCCGCCAATTGGGACAACCCGTACCGAATACGCAAAGATGTTGGAGGATGAGCATATAAGCTCGAATAGTTATCAGGCGAAGAGATACCCAATACATGGAACGTGTCCCATCTCAAATTTTACTTTAGTTAAGATGCCTACTGTACCGAGTACTTATAAGCATGGGTGTACTCTTTTTCCTCACCTGGTCTTTTTTCCCTAAGGAGGGTTTTGGCCAGGAAGTTTTTAACGAGGCACACCAAATTTCATGAATAAAACAAAGGGTTATTAATCTCACGTCTACTCCATGTCTGCTCTTTGACACGTTGTTAATTGCTTAAGTTCCCCACCCTTACCATTACTTAATTTTAATCGCTTAAGTCCTCACCCTTACCACAAGTAAGCGGCCTGGGTCGAACACTATTACTTAATCTTAATCGCTTAAGTTCCCCACCCTTACCATAAGTAAGCGGCCTGGGCGAACACCATTACGTAATTTTAATCGCTTAAATTCCCCACCCATACCACAAGTAAGCGGCCTGGGTCGAACACTATTACTTAATTTTATTCGCTTAAATTCCCCACCCTTACTACAAATAAGCGGCCTAGGTCGAACACCATTACTTAATTTTAATCGCTTAAGTTCCCCACCCTTACCATAAGAAAGCGGCCTAGGTCGAACACCATTACTTAATTTTAATCGCTTAAGTTCCCCACCCTTACCACAAGTAAGCGGCCTGGGTCAAACACCATTACTTAATCTTAATCGCTTAAATTCCCCACCCTTACCACAAGTAAGCGGCCTGAGTGAAACACCATTACTTAATTTTAATCGCTTAAGTTCCCCACCGTTACCACAAGTAAGCTGTCTGGGTCGAACACTTTTACTTAATTTTAATCGCTTAAATTCCCCACCCTTACCACAAGTAAGCAGCCTGGGTCAAACACCATTATTTAATTTTAATCGCTTAAGTTCCCCACCCTTACCACAAGTAAGCGGCCTGGGTCGAACACTTTTACTTAATTTTAATCGCTTATGTTCCCTACCCTTACCACAAGTAAGCGGCCTAGGTCGAACACCATTACTTAATTTTAATCGCTTAAGTTCCCCACCCTTACCACAAGTAAGCGGCGTGGGTCGAACACCCTTAATTTGTTGGTTAATTCATTTAAGTTCCCCACCGCTACCACAAGTAAGCGGCCTGGGTCAAACACTCTTAACATACAGTCGAGTTTGTCAAGCATAACATACATCACAAATCATTAACATCCGACATACAAGATAGTAAACAAAGCATTAATCACATTAAACATAAACACAAAGCAATGTACCAAGTATCACAAACATAATGTACCAATTATTACAGACACAGGCTCAATAATTGTTTCAAATCATTTAAGAGTAAAAGTCCTATTCTACTGAATTATTGTCCCCCTCCACCGCATCCTTCGTCCCCTTCTCCTCCTCTACCGCTTCCTTCTCTGCTTCCCCGTCCGGGCTACTCTCGTCTTCATTAATAAGCTGCCCATTAACAACATCCTTGTTAATGTCAAATCTTGAATCGCTGTATCCACATCTTGATAAAAGAAGGTTGTTTGCCGCAACCCCTTTTGAAAATCATTAGTATGCTCCTGGATGATACAACCCTTCAAGTCATCAAGTTCTAGTGCAGTACCATCATACTTCTCTTTCAACTCATCATAGTCTGCCTCCAAATCCTCTATCTTCTTGTTAAGTTTTCCCTCTGAATCCAAGCAACAGACTTTCCATGTTCCTAGCCTTTTCCTCTCCTCCTCCCAACTCTACCTTTCCTTCTTCCAAGCGGCCCTCTCCTCCTCAAACTTATCGACCTTTCCCTACAACTCCTCCACATTTTCCCTACCTCCCTCCTTTACCTCTCATCGATACAGAGACCCAACACGACGACTCAGTATCAACGCCTTACTTCCAAATTCGACCATCGTCCTCACAAGATGATCTGCCTCCACACCGTCAATAGTGTTGATGATGGTATCTGGAAGGTTGATCGCAATATCTTTTCTAAAAGATATCTCCGGCAACTCAATCAAGTCGAACTTTGGCCCCGTCGTCCCGCTAACCGATCCCGCCTCGAGTAAGGCCGCCCCCACCTTCTTTACATCTTTCCCCTTGTCAGGTCGAGCCAGCAACTCGGCTTTTCTCTTGGTCCCGCTGTGCACGTACACCTCAACTAACGATTCCTGCAGGTTGGGAACATCAGTATTCCTGGTTGCCTTGGCCTTCGCAACAATTTCTTTCCTCAGCTCTTGAAACAACGCCAAATTCTTCTTTCCGGATTGCGCCATGTGCCCTACAACAACACATCAAAACCCGATTAAGTTAACTTAGAATCATTAATACAGTTTAAGTAATAAACAGATACCTTCAATATCAATAATCAGGTGCACTGAATTATAAACTCTAACTAGACCCTTAGTGGGCAACTTATCGGTAAACTTCATCAAGACCTCCACCACCTCCTTATTCGCCGCCGACAACTCGTCGGTGCCCATATCATTATATCGGGAGGGGGTTCCCGTCCAGCTAAACGGGAACTTCGTACTCCCATCTTTGTTCAGGAAATGGGAATTGCCCTCCTTTTTCACCATAACTTTAAAGTATCCATCTTTAAAATGCTTGAAGGATTGAGAGAACGCGTCCAATCTGTTGATACTGGGACGACTCACCAGAGATAGCCAAGTAGTTGGTTGGCGGGGCCTAGTATCGTAGAAGTACAAAAAAGCATAAGGAGAAGGTTGTAGATATAGTGATTGGCACAAAACACAGAAGGCTTGCATATAGGCCCAACTGTTTGGATGCAACTGTGTAGGTGCAACGTTCAATGCACGCAACACCCCCATGGTGAAGTCATCCAGCGGTAACTGCACATGTAGCTGGGAGAAATGGCACATGTACATGTAGAAAAATTTCTCGGTCGCCCCCTCTTGCCCATGACATACGCGGTCAATGGCGCTCACCCGCTCCAAGGAAACGATACCCCTGCTTACACCTTTCGCGATAACAGGGGTACAATTTAGCCAAGAATTCAGCATACGAGACCACTGAAACAAGGACGATTGATTACGAACGTCGGCAGCACCCACTAGTAGCCACCCTTGGCCGGCCAGTTACTCTCCGCTAACTCCTTTGGAGGGTCTTCTCGAACCTCAGTCACCGTCTCCATAGGGATTCTACCTACCACACCCGCAGAACTGGTGCTCTCCTCCTCAACATGTCTACCTCTACTCCCCTCAGACTCTATACTCTCACTACTAGACGTAGACAACGACACACTATCACTACTAGACATACCTTTTTCCTAGAAAGATGACGGCTGGAATTAGGAACAAGTCGGACAGGTATAACGCACATAAGATCTCTAACTAAAAATTCTCGCAAATGAACCAACAAACGTTCACCCATTGTAAAATCCACATTTATAGGCCTGAATCCCAAACGATGAAACCCTTTTCCCGCCAAAATTACAACCCATACCAATCGATACAATCATCTCAAAAGACATGAGTGTTAGAAACGATGACGCAAAAACCCCTTTGATTTGACCTCTAACATCCCTCCACCTGCCATAATCTCTTTCTCGCCTTTAGCCTTAACATTGTTCATCACACTTAAAGGTTGGGGAACTGGTGTAACACACCTAGCCGGTCCCACTGGCATATCAACACATATCACCCTTGACCGACATACCTATATCGTAAGGCTGGGAGACTGGTGTACCACACCAAGCCAACTTAACAAAATAATAATAAAACGATCACCATACCTATACGCCAAAACATTCAAGTAACCGGCCTGGGCTGGGCTAACCTAAGCCTAGCCAGCCTGAACCGGTAACATAAACGTCAAGAGGAATAACCCGTCGAAGACAGCATATGAGCAATACAAACCGCCAAAGGGAGTAGTCGGTTTAGGCCGACAACCTCAATGCACTTAGAAAAATCAAAGCCCCCTGATATCCAATGGGTCCACAATAATGGACCTAAGGGCCTAGGTCAGGGCCTAAGCCCACTTACAGCCCAAACTAAGGCCCAAGCTAAGGCCCGACCCATGACATGACCAAACATAATTAATACTCTATAAATACACTTGGACCCCAATAATTAAAGGTACGCATTCATTACTCCATTAATCACCTGATTTGACTTTTTGAGAGCTTTGGCTGACTTAAGCTTCGGAGTCCCTTCTACAGGTAACCCCTTCGGGGTCCAAGCAGACATGTGCCAACCGGGAAGAGGCCAACTGAAGAGATAGTGGATTGTATAGGTAAGGTGACACTTGTGCCTAACTTATCTTGTTTGTTCTCTGTAGGAACACTATGTATCACACTCAATTTGAAAAGTTTTGGAGAAGTTAGGGAGGGCTAATAGTGGTGCATTGATCAATTTTTGTTTTAAAGTTTCAAAAGCCTTTTCTTGATCTTTGCCCCACTTATAGACCACACCTTTCTTGACCAATTCATTGAGAGGGGTGGCTATGGTCCTAAAGTTTGGCACAAATCTCCTTTAAAAACTAGCCAACCCATGGAAGGACCTAAGCTCACTCACATTCTTTGGGGGAGGCCAATCCTTGATGGCCATCACGTTTTCTTGGTCCACATAGACTCCATGTTGATTTATTTTGAAACCTAGGAAGATCACATGATCCATCCCAAACACACATTTCTCTATGTTAGCATACAAGGATGCCTTCCTTAAGGTCTCTAACACACTCCTTAAATGATGCAAGTGGTCATCTTGAGACATACTATAAATGAAAATGTCATCAAAGTACACCACAACAAACTTCCCTAAGAACTCTCTAAGAACATGGTGCATGAGTCTCATGAATGTACTAGGTGCATTGGTCAAGCCAAAAGGCATGACTAACCACTCATATAATCCAAACTTAGTCTTGAAAGAGGTTTTCCATTCATCACCTTTTTTGATTATAATTTGATTGTACCCACTCTTCAAGTCTATTTTGGAAAATATGATTGCACCATGCAACTCATCAATCAAATCATCTAATCTAGGAATAAGATGCCTATACTTGATGGTTATGTTGTTGATAGCCCTACAATCTATGCACATTCTCCATGTTCCATCCTTTTTGGGGACAAGAATCACAGACATTGCACAAGGACTCATGCTATGTTGCACCCACCCTTTTTCTAACAACTCATTCACTTGTTTTTGAATTTCCTTAGCCTCCTCGGGACTAGTCCTATAGGCTGGCCTATTAGGCAAAGATGAGCCTTGTATGAAATCAATTTGGTGTTCTATACCTCTTAGGGGTGGGAGACCCTTTAGAGGTTCTTGAAAAACATCTTTGAACTCATCTAAGACTAATGACAAGTCTAAGGGACATCTAGAGTGAGGGTTTTGGAAGGAGGGGGAAGATTCACTAGGATAAGCTAGGAAGATGGGTTTTTGGGCAAGCATTACCTTCTTCACCCCCTTGAGAGTGATCATGCTCTTCTTGGACTCATGCCCTTGCGCCTTCTTTTGCGCCTTCTCTTCTTTTCTTTTCTTAATCATTTGCAATTGGTCCTCATTGACTTCTCTTGGTGAAAGAGGTAGTAATGTGATCTTTTTGCCTTGGAAGCTAAAGGTAAACTTGTTAGCATGGCCATCATGAAAAGCTTTTCTATCAAATTGCCATGGCCTTCCTAATAAAATGTGAGTTGCTTCCATGGGCACTAAGTCACATAATACCTCATCCTTGTAGTTTCCAATGGAGAAGT
>Ga0214545_1010107_pt1 | contig 13913 bp, 6 predicted proteins | sample CNSS4metaG_FD_160064 | JGI IMG/M metagenome (GOLD analysis project Ga0214545, IMG submission 160064) | Root nodule microbial communities from cowpea collected in UCLA plant growth center, Los Angeles, California, USA - CNSS4 | ecosystem: Host-associated > Plants > Roots > Nodule | place: USA... | reverse complement strand
CTCAAAAAGATCCAATTGGGCTTCATTCAAGATGGCCCAAGCCCATCAAGAGGCCCAAAGAAGATGTGAAGATTTGAATAGGTGTCTCAAAGAGCAATAGAATAGCAATAATATTGGCCCATTGTTTAGGCTTTGCTTTCTAGAATAATAAGTCAAACAATGAGTAGTTCAATTGATAAAATTGGGCTTGACTAAGCCCAATAGGAGATTTGGCCATGAGCTATCAAAAGAGCCAAGGTGGACTAAGTGGAAGTCAACACTTCTTCCTACACCTTATGGATCCAAAGCATCCAAGGGTTAGGAATGCTTCCTCCTTTTCCAAGGCATCATCCAATGGCCAAGATCAAGCCTCCTTCTCCAAGCTTGATCTAAGGGCCAAGATCAAGGCCCACTCCATCTAATGACTCTCCTTTCTCATGTGTAAATGACTTCATATAAAAGCCAAAATTTCACTCATTTGTAGACACTCTTGAAATTTTATGCAATAGATGCAACTTGAGTTGAGAGCACTTCTCCCTCTATTGCCTTTTGAGAGTCATCACTTTCTAAAGATTTCTTCTCTCTACCTCTAGCCACCTTTCTTAGGCTAGCATAGATTAGGAAATCCTATCACCTCTTTCACCTTCCATTGCTTGCAAATGCCTTCCAACTTGCCTCCATTCCTTCATCCATTTCTGCTGCACATGGAGCTCTTCATGCACCTTTGGAGCTCCACCATAAAATGACTCTACCAATGATATAATTTAAAAAAAATAAATACTAAACATCGCTAGACGACGCCATGAGTAATATTATTTAAAAAATAAAATATAATTGACTTCATGCTTGACACTACAAGTAAAAAGTAATTTATAAAAGTGATATTTACGAGAATAGGCCCAGAGACGAGGACAGATGTTAGACATGATAAAGAGGAACCACGTCTCTCCCAACATTTTTCTCATTTTATTTTTTATATATATTTTAAAATTATATTTGTATATTATTATATTAAATTTATATATTAAGTTGGAGATTATTTTAAATATTTTAATTTATTTTATCTTAGGTAATTTTTAAAATTTAATAACAATTTTTTATGATTATTTTATGATATGATTTATTTTATATTAGATAATTTTTGACATTTAATGATAATTTTTTATAATTATTTTATGATATTTTAGTAAAAGATAGTCATAGTTTTTTTGAATTCTATTATCGCGTGTGTCTGGTTTGAGTAAATGAAATGGAGATTTTTTCTTAATTAAAAAAAATAATTTGTATAAAAGATTTAGGATTGACTTATTTTTATCTTTGTGTGAGAATTTTAGTAACGGTGATAGAAATATTTCTTGTATAGTGAGTCAAATGTAAAATCAAGGTGTTACACAACAAGAAACGAGGTGTTAGATAAAAATTGAGTAATGCTAAAGGCCATATAGAAATGTATATATTATTTGTTCTAGAAAAAGAAAGTGTTTGGTCACGTATGGGAAAAATGGGGTCAATACTACAAATTCCTTATCATATTTAAAATTTAGGTAAAATATCTTTTGTTTGTAAATTTAATGAATTGAGAGGGGTTGTATCAGATTAGTTAGAAGAAATTATGTGCGTTGAATACTGATCCATTGAAAATGAAAAATAAAGTTGAAGAAGATTGAATGACCCATTATTAACTCGATTCATTGCCGTGTCTCACGGACTAACTCACCACATTCACATGACATGTCACATGGCATGTTAATATTTTTGTGGTGAGAGTGAGATTCAGAACAGGAGAAGTTATTCTTCATTTATTTGGAGCCGAAACAGCCCAAGTGCTCATACAAGGGTGGCCCAAAACTCAACTTGGACGGATCCTAATAATCGAAGAAAGGGTCAATTTCATGTCACTATTGCAATTTTTTTTTTCCGTTTGGGTAAACTAAGTCCCGATTGGAAATTGTTTTGTTGTCTGCAAACACTAATGATTGGGCCCAATACATTATTCGTATGGGTATTGGAATTTGGAACCCCATGCCCTGCTATCATGATCTGCTTTGTCCTTTTTTTATATATTCAAGTTATAGTTAGGACCCCCAAAAAAAGCAGAAGCTAAATACAATAAATTATGGTCTAAACGGGAAGCTATTGATCTAAGCCTTGGAAAACCAATCAATCACACTACTACGAAAGAAACATCTAGTCTTTTTCTTCAATTCCAAATGAGTGTGATGCAAGTTTTTTCGTCACTTGTCAAAATTGTGCTAACCAGAAAGCCCAACATTGGGGATCACGACCACGATACCTACCATTATTTACCCTTACTTTGAACGTGTTTTGTGATCAATGGTGATGCGCCTCGGCTGCTTCTTTTTCTGCAATTTTTCAAACATTGACGTTTTGCTCTACCTCTTGAACACGCCAGCAATTCCCCATGCTGAAAAATGCTAGCCCCTAACAAGAGTTTTGCTTAAATTCTTAGAAGCCTGAGGCATGAGAATTAAAAAAGAAAAAGTAAACAAGATAAAGAAAATGCACGGTTTCCCGGGAGCTACTGAAGAAACAAACGTTGTTATTAGCTTAGTTTGATTTGGGAGGTATTGGTTGTATGTTAGTAATAAAGAAATAGAAAAAGAAAGTGGTTAGAAAAGCAGGTGCGAGTGATGATATTATAAGACATGATAGTGTCCTCCCTCCGAAAAGAAGAGAAGAAAACAAATAGAAAGTATCAAAACTGTTGTCATGCTGGACAAGGTCTCTCCCTGGCGTGTGATTCAGAGGCTTTTCTCTTAAAAAGGTTGCCGCCAACTTCCAACATGCCCATCACTACCATTATTCATATAAGATACTGCGCATTGCCATTTTCCTCTGCATGCCTTCACTCACTCTAATCACAACTTCTCCCACTCTTTTTCATACCATCACCTTCCCTCTTCTCACTTCAATCCATATACCCTTTTCTCCAAACATCAACTTTTACCATACTTTAACTTCTTTCCCTTGCTGGAAGCTGCTTCTGCTAACAGACATCGCTTTCGAAAGCAATCTATCCTAAAGCAATCGCCTTTGTGATCACATCATTCACATTTATCTGCAATTTCTCGCAAAATCGTGTAAAAAACAAGTGGGTTCGCGTGTTGTTATGCTAACGAGTGAAATGGGTGCTCTTTCGGTGCTGCTGGTTCTACTACTGATATTCTGCAACAGTGGGTTTGTGAGTGTGGGCGGTGGTTTGTTGAATTTCACAAGGCCGCGGAAGAATGTGTCTGGGAATGGGAAAGCGGAGTTGGAAGAGAAGAGAGGCGTGCCATCGGGAGCTAATCCTCTGCATAATCGGTAGAGAGAAGATGGTGGAAAGTGGGGCCACGCGCAGAAAGTGATGATGAAAGGGTATTGGTTTTAGAAGAAGGAGGACAGAAAGGGCTAAAGGAATCTGCTATTCCCTTTGTTCCTGTTTGGATGTTTTTGTTTCTGAAACATGGAAGAAGTATCCTGCATATAAGAATTGCCTAAAATATTCATTCTTTTTTCTGTTCTCATCTGACATGTTTATACATGAGCTGTCCCTTCGTTTAGTAACACCTAATGGATCTCTTCCTTGCTTTGCATGCCTCTGTCATAATTAATTCTTCTTTTTAACTCTTCTTAAATCTCTTTTCCATCTCCAATAGATGCTAATTTTGTTTCGTTACCCATTACTAATATCTGTGAATTACACGGCTTCGATTTGTTAACTATTTGTTTAAGCTAAATACAAAAATCTAAGCCTTTGATTAAGTTTAATTATTTAAATAAATTAAACTAAAACTTTAAAAGGTTTTGGCTGTAATAACTCATGAATAACCCGTGCTTTATTAAAATATTAGTACACTTTTTCAAAGTTAGGTTATATTAGTAAATATTAAATACAATTTATAAAAAGTATTAGCTTTTTTCTTTTTTCTTTTTTCTTAATAAAAAAATTATGCATATTTGTTATTAATAAATAATATTAAATATATTTTAAGGGGTGTACTTGTAAAGTTGAAAATTAATGTTGAGTATACTCTTCCAAAAGTTTTTTCAGTAACTTTTCACGTAGTGTTTTTTAAAATACAAAATAAATTTTATATTACGTGTTATATGTATCGTGAATACTTTACAATTCCTTTTTGGAAAAAGAAAAAGAAAAAGAACGTGGGCCGAGCTCACACCTCTTTTAAATTTCAAAAGAGCCTTTCAACTTATTTTGGCTTAAGAAGGAAAAAAACATCTCCGGGACTTGATTTTGGATAGTTTTTTCCTATGTTTTAAAATAAAAACTGTAAATTTAGGCAATTAGCTACGAGAAAGTAAACATTGTAATAGTGCAATGAAAAATATACCGTATTTTTTTTTGTCGCGTATTAAATAATACCGTTTTTGGTTAATTTTTTATTATTTAAAAAACCTATATTATTATTAGATTTTGAATCAACAAGAAACAATTATTTACATTATCATTGTGTAACTACAAGCCGTTACAAGTTACAGGGATATCTGACTGGAACGGTACAAAGAAAATAACGGTTAAACTTTTTTATAAAATATTTAAACTAACATATACATCCGAACTAAGCTTAATTATTTTTTTTAAAAGCTAATCAACAAGTTTGGTGGGCATCAAAATAATAGCTAGTACCCATAAAAGGATTTATTTATTAATAAATTACAAAACTATTTAATTTGGCATTCTTTTTGCACCAATAATTATACAAAAAAAAAAAGTGTTGAAATTGTGTTTTGCAGGGTTGTGAGAGTGTTGAAAAGGAATGAGTTTGGAGATTTTTAGTTTTAGATAATATGGTGAAGTGGAAGAGGTAAGAAAAAAAAGAAGAGAATCTTGGTACGTGCAGTTAGTTTCGTTTTGTTGTGTAGCAGAAAGGATGGTTCTGTGCCTACCCTTTTCGGCTTGGGGTCGGGTACATGTTCTCTGTTCTTGTCCTATTTTTCTTGTTCTTCTTCTGCAGCTAACACCAACATTTTCCTCTCCTCATTTTCTTCTACCCTTCCCACCAACGCATAAACTACTTCTTTTATTCTTTTCTTGCTTTATTACACTTAAAGTTTCAATAAATGAACAAAATTAAAATAAAGAGGTAGTAGTACTGGACAACACATGTAAGAGAAGAGTGAAGTGAAATTTCAAAATGTCTTCACTAAATAAAGTTGCAGACAAACGCGTGTGCAGAATGGATATTTTTGTATGAACCAGTACAGAATATAAGAGTCAGTCGTTTGTCTCTTATGAGGGGAATCAGCATTCAAATAGGTATTTTGTCATTGTTTTTTTATATTATCTATGTTTAACTCTACTTTATTTTTATATAGAAAACAAAAACCCAACACCCAACACCCAAGACAAAGACATGATGAATCACAATACACACAGGTCTAATAATTTCTTTTAAATGATTCCCCTCTCCCTTAAATCTGTACTTATTCAATGCGCATGGGGATAAAATCAGGGAGGGTTCAAGAATTCGTTTCAATCATTTCTCTACTTGTATCAATGCAGCTAATGAAGCTTTATTATGAGGTGCAATCAATGAAACTCTTGTTATCCAATCAGATCTTCGAGATGCGCATCATCCAACGTTTGTTCCTGGATTTTGAATCTATCCATGCACGCATGCAATAAGCGTTGAAACATCTCGTGAAAATAGGACTGGTTTTAGTACTTCATCAAAGATGATGTCAAAGCATTGCTGCTGTATCATGATTTCAGAACTAGTGAGAGTTGCTTCCATTTTGATGAAGTTACATGTTCCTTAGTTGCTGCTATATTAGTGTCTTACAATATGCAAAGTAAGGCTGATACCATAGATTCATAAGGTGCTTGATTCTTCTCAAGACCCACAGTAACAAGAGCTTTAAAGCTGCGGATCTCCCCTTTAATGATAAAAAGTTATTCAAGATACTGTGTGTGTTCATCACTACCTACATAAATATAAATAGCGTTTGGATATAGTTTTACATCACTTAAAGATAAGGTCTATGATAATTTAAAGATAAAATCGTGACGAAACTTTATGTTACAAAACGTCTAAACGTCTGAGAACACGGTAATTATTCTTATCAACGTTGCCGGACTTAGATCAGATCAGAAAAAAAAAAAAAATATATATATATATATATATATATATTTTTATATATATATATATATATATATATATATATATAATTTAATATAATAAAAAATAATATAAAATAATATAATATAATATAATATAGTATAATGTTTTAATTCAACTAATAGTCTCACATCATTGTGATCTAAAACAATTTAAATATCCTCCTTTCGTCTCCATCCTCCCAAGTATCTTTTAAAGAAAAATCGGTGAACTTAAAAGTCGCGATAAATTTATGTAACTTCTTTTTCTTCTTCCTAAAAAATGCTTTTATGATTTGAGATGGATGTAGAGGAGTGGTAGGTAGCGTTGGCAGAGTCACAAAAATACCCGTAGCACGGGAGATGAGTGGATCCGTGCCTTCTGTCTTGGATTTATTGTTCTATATGATACCCAAGGTACATAAAACATTGTTTCCAACGTATCCAACCATTATTGTTTTCTCGATCGGTGCCAATGATGCTGATTAAGGACAAAGAGAATCAAATTCAATTTTTTGAGGCCATTTTAGTTAAAGAAATACATGAATGACTCGGGCGGTCTGGCATCAGAAATCCTGCTGCAACTGGATGTCACACTGAAAATTGGAAACTATCTCTGGCCATTTCATGAATCAGACGTTCTTTTGTTCTCCTACTTCATTATTGGTCTAAATTACTTTCTTTTTCTATTAGACGGTTGCACAAGAAAAATCACACATGTTGGCTATTCATGTGGTTACAGTAGCATTACAATTTTCGTACCATCAACAAATCAACATATTGAATTGGTATTGAGAGCACATTTTTGTGAAATTGAAGGATTAGTAACAGAAAGTTTCATCCTCACTAATAGCAGTAAAGTCACTGTTTTTTTTCCTTTGCATAATGCATGAAGCGAGGGTGAAGAATTAAGTGACATTGAAAAGACATGAAGAACAGAAGGATGGAAAGGTACGTGCCAACCTCCTACTTCAAAACAAGAAGTGAAGAAAACAGCGTCGTCAGGAGCTATTACGTCTATAGATAGAAAGAGTTTACTTTGTTAATGCATAGAATTGATTTTGGTGATTGCAACAACTATATATGTCTAATCTAACCACTAGATTTTGAGCATGTAGGGGCTCGGAAGAGCTTATTCACCATCTTCTTATCTTGTTGCTTCAATTTCAGACCTCTTGCTGGCCACAAGTGTCTCCGCTAAATTGACAAAAATGGAAAGTAATGTGTCCTTCCTTAGGAAAGTAGAGTTAGAAATGTTAGAATTTAATTAGTAATTTGATATTTTCTTCTTCGAACAAGTTGCATTTCTGTTTTGAACAAGTCAAGTCTTATTTATTTGGAATTTGTTGTTGTAGGCCACCTCTTTAAGAGTGCATTTGTTGCTGTCGGCTACGTATATTGAGAATCCTAAATTCTGACGTTATTTGGAGGATACGAGAGTTACTGTTTCATCTTCCTGGTTTAGGTGTTTGAACTGTACCATGTTTTCAATCCTATCGCCATTCATTGTTCTGAATGTTTCTTTGGATACTTCAACAATAAATACTTCACGCGTGGTGGTGGAGTTTAGATATTTATGTAAGCGAAAGTGGATGCACTGTTAACGTTTATAATTGACAGCAGTAAAATGTTTCTCAGTTATAAACCATCTCTTGTCATTGTAATATTATTACAGAGTTAAAATTACCTAAAATCCTCCATCTATAGAAACACTCTGTACCCTTGAAATTTTCCCTCAGATCTTGTCTTTTTTGTCCCCTCTCCTCTGAAGCTCTGAAGCTCTACCACCGCTCCTTCTTGTTCTTGATTGATGATTGTGATGGATCTAGCACACTTGGTAGGTGAATGTTTTGTAAAGTGTCTTCTTAAAAATGTAAGAAAACTCAATCTTGATAGTAGGATTTACTTGGAATTAGAGATTTTTACTTTGTTTTGGACTTTGGAGCATAGGTGCACAGGTTTTAGCAGATTAGTTTACTTAGATCTTCACGTTTAAATGTTTTTGTAGTTTGTTTCAGACATCTCTAGTAATGCTCTTAAGATTAGCCAGACTTCTTGACATTTAAATGCTCAATTGTGCATCAATATATATAAACAGTACTGATTTAAATACATTTTTAAGTCCATTTAAATATTCTTACATTGTTAGATTTAAGTCAAAGACAGTTTTTACAGTTTTAAAAATCACTATCTGTTATGTTATGTTACTTCGGATAGCTATATATATATATATATATTCATATAGCCTGTCCTGTTTTCTTAACGAGATATTCAGTGTCTTTCTGCATTCCCTATATGCTCCCTCTGTTTAAACTTCATTCTACATATATTTTGTTTTAATATTAAACTTTTTTTTGCTGTCTTAATTATACCAACTTTTTTTTTTTAATTTTTAGTATTAAATTAACTATAGTTAATGATAAATACTATAAAAAGATGGGTAGAACAGGATTTTCCAGAAACTTAAAACAGATTTTGTAATTGGAAACACCTTGTAATATACCAAACTCTCTTTCTGGTATATGTAGCTAGAGTTTTTGGAAATTAAACTTGAGAATTGAAAAGTAAAGGATTATTCTCAAGCATAACTATAAAACTTAGCTAGACCCAGGCAGTTGAATCTGAAACAGAAACTCATTACATGACAGGTTCGAGTTACATATCAAATTGGTCATGTAACTCACATGCAAAAATATTATATTTATATTTTTATTGTAATATTTATATTTGTATAATAAATTTTATTTGAAATATTAAGTATTACACAATAAAAACAATTTAAATTTAAAACGGAGATAAATCAAATTATTCGTCGCGTAAATTTTAACTTTTTTTTTTAATTTATATAAACAAAGCAATAAAAGAGGGAGGATAATGTTGAGTAGAGAGGAGCAGGTGCGTGAGAGTTTATAGATAATGTTAATGTTGTAGAGCAATTATGATGTCCTTGCTTATACAGAAACAGAGAAAGTCTTACACACTGAAATCTGGTAGATCACAAACCCAAAAATATCATCGTCAATCATGCGCACTAAAATACAATTGCATAATGGATCCAGAAATGGCTTTTGACTTATCCTCTTGTGGTCGAACATAGCCCTCGCCCCCACAGACACAGACACTGGAATCATTTGCCCTCTCCCCCAAAACAAAACAACAACAAAATGAAAGTGTTGATTTGAATTTATCCATGGGCATGGGGACCAATGATTTACCTTTAGTTTTGTTGTTGTACATTTATTTCACGTGTTTTCACGGAAGACTTGAAATAATTGGAGAGACGTGGCACATGGGATGAACTGAAATTAACTATGGAAGCAACTATATATAGTTTTTTACAGTAGACAATGGAGAATTGCATTGAGGTGAATTTAGGGTTTAAATGCCGGCAAGGCACTCTGGTGGGGTCACTGTGTACCTTGGCTTATCTTGGCAGTAATCATAGATCATATGGTTAAGACGAACCCACCTGTACCTTCGAGCTTCCATGGCGTTAAGAGCTTGGTATGTAGCCCCTTCCCACCAATTACTCTGATTAGAGGCACAGTTTGCAGGTCCTGGACTTGGGCACCCTTCAATGTCAAAGTCCTTGTAATACGCATAAAATGGTGCCTTACTCCAATCGATTTTCTCCAATCCCCCTCTTGTTGCCCAGTTATCAGCTTCCCACAACGTCGAATACACTCCCATAGCCTGCATCTTTGGGTACGGGATTCCCTTCGCTTCATTGTTCTTGTACACTCTAATGGGAAAATCATCCACGTAGAACCTGCATTCCAACATGTCTGTAATGTCAAATTCTAATTGCTTCATTCGTTATTATTGTTAGTACTAGTACAACTCATATCTTACACAATATGGTGATGGTTCCACATGATAGTATAAGAGTGAAAATCCGCGGAAGGATCAAACCAGAGGTTCACCCTTTGCTCTCTATCCCCTTTTCCATGAGCGTAGATATTTGTCTGAACTGTGTAAGGCTCACCGCTACGGTTCCCCAAGAACTCAAAATCCAGCTCGTCACGTACAGTGTCGGTGTCAGAGTTCATCTACAATGATAATTCACCAACCAAGTATGTTAATTAATGCGTTCTTGTTCAGTTCAAACCTTGTTTAAACGATGTTATGAGGAGATTTGGACTCACGTAAAATGCAGTGACAGTTCCTGCAGAATCTCCAGGTATAAGTTTGATTTTCATGGTAACACGGCCAAACATGTACTTACTCTTGGAAGCAAAACCGCAACCTGTAAATGATGCAGAGAGTGAGTGTGTGTGTGTGGTAAAAAGTAAGTAATTAATTTGTGTGCCTTTGAGTTAGGTATAAGTTAAGGTTATGTGGCTAACCAGAGTTTTGGTCGAGAATGAGTTGTATGGCCCTGCCTTGATCAATTTGCTTGATATGAGACTCTGACCACGCGACTTGAAAGTCTTGCACAAAAGTGGCTGGTCGTCCCCAAACACACACAGCAGATACGAGAAACCATGACAGTAAAAAAACATAGAGACCAATGTTTCCAAAAGTGTTGATGATTGGCATGGACATGTTTAACTGAAAAGATATAGGTGAGATTGGAATGCAAGTGGAGGGAGAGAAGTGTTATTTATATAGGGGGTTTGAGATTGAAATTGAAAAGCGTGACAACAGCATAGCTTTCGATCCAGCTTTTGACAAACAATGAGCATGGCCTACACTATTCACTCTTGGCACACCCCTTTTGTCCTCTGCTGCCTAATCATTTTTCTGAGCGTGTGCATTGTATGTAACCCTGTGAATGTGAACTATATTAATGGTTAAAAGACAGAGAACCATACATATATGTTTAAGGCACTTGTATGTTCAACCCAAATGCTGCTCCTTTCTACGTTGAAAGCAAAGGAATATATACATACTCACCCTTTTGTTACGAGAAATGCATTCTATAGGTATATAACTTCATTCTAATCCACATCAATAATTATAACCACTTTTAACTTGATATATATTAAGTTTTTTTAATTTTTTTCATTTTTATCAAATGTAAAACTTAGATTCTCATTTTATTTTCAACGATTCATGCTTCAATTTTGTTTTTTCATGTCTCATTCAAGTTTTCAACGACCTTCCTATGGCTAAAAGAAATTAAAATTTTGATGCAAAAAGGCAACTTCATCTCTCATATTCTAACTTGGACGGACAACAATGATACCATAATACACGACGTTTTATCAAATAATAGAATAAAATATGACTATTTAATTTTACCCTGACGTATTTTTTTCCCTTGGTTGGAATAGATAGCCTTAATTAAGGCTACGGGATCCACTTCTTGTTTGAGCTGTTATAAGAAAAAATAAAAATGAATGATTTAACGAGAAAAATAACAAACAATAAATTTGAATAACAATAGCTATGCGGTTATTTGATATTTTAAAATAAACACAAATATTTCCTATAACACTTGTCTATTGCAAATAAAACTTTTGATGGAAGGAAGTCAATGTTTTCTTCGAATAAAAGTCGGTAGAAACATACATTCTTACACTATGGTGAAAAAAAATATGTATAATAAATAGGTTAAAATAAAGTAATGATATGCCACATAATTTATTTTATCAAACATTTCATTCATGTTTACTTTCTTTTTCTTTTAAAATAAGGTGTCATGTAAAGTAATATAAAGTAAAAGCAAATAAATTAGTTAAGTTGTAACTACTTTATTCTTCAACTTTCCCCCTTCATATTCAGGTACAAGGGAAAGCAAGGTATGTTGCCATTAACCTTGAGAACTAAAGTTTGAAGAAAAATTCGAAGAGTGCGTGTGCATTTTTCCTAAGTTAAATCTATAAATAATATAATTACAATGGTTAGTTTAGTTTTTTTTTTCTTTTATGTATGTGTCTTTATATATATAAATGTTTTTTTATATAATTATTTGGTATATTTTATTACATCAAGTTAATTGACAAGAAATATATATATATATATATATATATATATATATATTTATATATGAAATGTCTACTTATTTTTTTATTTTCAATATTTTTAATGTACCAAATATAATCGCAAAAGAAAATTTACATAATAATACAAGAAGAAAATTACACTCTTAAGAACAAGATCTATATATAATTTTATGACAGGAGTCATAATTAAATTACATCTACTAGTTTATTTAATTTTACTATTGTTGGTCTATAAAAAGTTTCAGTTCAAAATACTCAAATTAGCATTTAACCACTAGACTTGCTCTCGAAAATTATATTAAATTAGTCTAATCAAAAAATAGGATTTGACTTGATCCAAAACTTTAATGTACATGTGGATCACAAATTTATAACATCCTACTTTAAAAATAGGCCAAGTTCATTGCACCAAAATTTATAACATCCTACAAATGTACATGTAAGAACTTTTCTCAAGATTCTCATCACCTAATGTATTAATTTAAATAATTTAAACAATAAATGAAGAAGGATTATCTTTGTTGGTCATAATTTAATACTTATAAGACACAAATAAGTTAACACAATTTACACATACGTCATCTTTAATAATTCTCCAAATGTAATTTTATACATCATATTTCTTGTAGTTGTAATAAATATATCTTAAAAAAATCAATTCTTTTATATCATTTTCAATATCTAAACATAATAATTCAATATTTCATTTCAACAAAACATTATAATTATACATTATAGTATAAATATATTATGAGTTATAGTTATTAAATATGAAAACATTCTAAACTAAGTTAAATTATATTTTCGATATCAATGAATGTTACTTGAACGAAATCATCTATTTGAAGTAATATTCTCCAATAAAATAAATTTTTCTTTCAGATACCTTATCTCTTAAGCTACCACAAGTTGTTTAAACATTAGATTAAATTGATAAAGCAACATATCAATACTTATCACCCAAGTGATATGCTTCACTTTGATACTTAAAAATTTCAACAAAACCTTATCAAACTCATCAATATTTTATTATTTGAGTTATCATTCTTGGATATTAGTCTCTCACTCGAGTTTTTAAATAAGTTGAACAAAAATAATTATCATTTGAACAATAACTTATTTCTCATATAGAAACACCGTTTTTGCAAAAATTCATAACACTTCTTCAAATCAAAATTTTCCTATTCAAGGTATACTAACAAACTTCAAACTTCATTTTGTACTTGTAACACATTATGTGCCTAACATACTCAATATACGTCATTTTGACTATTGAAACTAAATATCAAATTTTAAAAAACTAATGTAAACTTAAAATCAATTATTTCACACCAAACGCATTAAATACAAATCTAACAACAATTGCATTCCAACCATTTCAATCAAACTCAAAATAATTTCCTTGCTTTTGAGTTACTTGTGTTCCAAGTAATTGCTAAAAAAATTGCAAAAAATAGAAACTTAAAAAATATTACCGATCGAATCAAAATTCTTTCCAACGAATGATCTAGTTCAAAAAATAACTTATTTAGTAAAACAAAAAAAAAATGCCAATTACTCACGTAACAACTAAAAGAAAAAAAATAAAAATAAAAAAATTTACTCTAGGTCCAATTATGATGGAGTGTAATTAATGTTGGGATTTGTTTGCAAAATAAATGACAAACAGAATCACAACAAATGTAGAGAAAAATTGGAGAGAATTAAAGAGATAAAGAAATATGATAATAGAAAAAAAAACAATAAAAAGAAAATAAAAGAGATGAACTTTTACTTTCATGATTACATATATATATATATATATATATATATATATATATATATATATATATATATATATATATATATATATATATATATATATATAT
>Ga0214545_1010106_pt1 | contig 13914 bp, 8 predicted proteins | sample CNSS4metaG_FD_160064 | JGI IMG/M metagenome (GOLD analysis project Ga0214545, IMG submission 160064) | Root nodule microbial communities from cowpea collected in UCLA plant growth center, Los Angeles, California, USA - CNSS4 | ecosystem: Host-associated > Plants > Roots > Nodule | place: USA... | reverse complement strand
ATGTTCGAGAGGAGTATTGACAAAGGTCGGAGTGACTAGTAAGACATATGGTTTAAAAAGGGTGGATGCGATGTTGAGAAAATAGGATGTTAAGGCTATAAACAGGGGAGTCAAAAGGGTTTTGCAAATATTCTATTTTATTTGGTTTTTACTTTTCCCTCTATATGATGGGACATTGTACTCTATATATTGAAAAAAAGGTTCTAATAAATCAATAAGCAAGCTCTCTTTGAGTTGTTTTTCACCCAAACTTTTCTGGTGCGTTTTTTGTACGCATCCTTTCTTCTTTCTCTCATGGCTTACACACATCTAACAATTTCTTTCAATAGTCTCTATAATTTTTTTATAAGACACACATTTGTTAATTTTCTAATATTTTTATTTGTTGTTTATTTTCATCATGTAGAATACTATATCGATATATTTTGTCTAATTACTTTTTATTTTCTAACTCATTATCAATTATACTGTAACTTTTTCACCATAATTGTATAAATAACTTTTATTTACTACAATATAGAAATTTAATGTAATTGTCATTAATTTTTTTATCACCATCTAATATATATTGGAGTTCAAAAGATACAAGATCTATGTTAAAATTTTATTATTATATTTATTATTTGTTCTTTTTGTCATTTTGATCAAGTGATGTATTATAAGTTTCATTAGTGTATAAAGAAGAGATTCATTAGAATTTAAAAAATTTAAGTAAATAAACATTTAAAATATATTTTAATTTGAATATTTTTTTCCTTTTATATTTTTTTAAAAATATTTTTAAATTTTATCAGCTAATGTTTGCAAATTTAATAAATATTTTGGTTCTCATGAAATTTTATTTGGTATTCTAATATAAAATGTAAACAATTATAATTTATTTCAAAGTATTTAATATCGGAGAAACAATCATCCTCCTACTATTAAATATTTGATAATATTATGTTTTCTTTACCGTAATTTTTTATTATTTTATAAAAAATAATTAAAATTAATATTGAAATAGTAAGAAAACAAATATGAATATGGGTAAGAAATTATTACATCCATTATTCGGTGAGGATAGGAACAAAATAAAAGTTTGATACCCATTAAATTTAAGAATGGAAATGAGGATGAATTTTTTTACAAAAATGGGGATGGGATAGCCAAACCTTTCCCTACTCCACCCTATTACCATCCCTTGCTGGCACAAATTAGATAAATCAGTTTTAAAAAACTCTTGCGAATATAATGTTTTTTTAAGAAAAAAAAATCCAATTTGGATTTAAGTCGGATTATCTTAACCCTTTTTGAATTCCAAATATCCTACAAAACTAAGTTTTTTAAATGGTTCAACCACATTAAATTTAGTTTTAAAACTGAAGATCGCGCAAAGAAAACTCGGTTCAAAACCAGTTTTACTTAAGAATTAGTTTGGAAACCTGTTTAAAACTTAAATTAGTGTTTGATCAGTAACCTTTTATAATTGGAAACAAAATTGGCTAAGTAAACAAATTTGATTGAAACCAGTTACACTATTGAGTTTTATTTTTTGTATGATTTGGACTGTGATTTTATTTAATTTATCCAAAAAAATTTACACAGCTGTACTGCTTGTTAATTTCTACATCATGAGTTATATCATAATCAGATATTATTTCAAGAACCTTCACAGTGTCAGGTTCCCAAATCCAGCAATTTATTAGAAACTCAAAGAATAGCAAGAGAAAAAGCCTCTGAAAAATTGGAAGATCATCAGCTGTAGCTAAGCAATTTACCATTAACACTTCTTTCCGCTCCACCATTTTAAAATTTTGGGCAAATATAACACCTTTCACTCACGGAGCCACCAATCCCTCAATTGCATCAGATAGAGACTCTGCCAAGTCAGCTTTAAATAACAGTGTTTGCAAAGCATTCAGCACATCATATTCTGGATCAAGTCTTCGCTGCCAACCCTAAGGAGGAGACAGGAACAAGATGCAGATAAAAATTAATTCATGTTTTAGCTTAGAGCTCTAAACTTTCAAGATAATATAATCTGGTAAATAAGAGCTACTTCATGCCTAGTCCTCTGCACTGTTTAAACTTTAACCATTGTTATTGAGCATCTGATCTAACATGCAATATAGATGCACATTACTTTAAATCATCATCATCATATTTTTCAGATTTGTTAAATTCTTAAAAGGAGAATGTGCTGAAACATAAGATGGTATGGTCAACAGCAAAAATATCTTGAGAGAGGACTATCTTAAGATTCCAAACAAGAAGAACTTCTTGAAGATGAACCTTTACAATTTAAAGGACCTATATGACAAGGGCAATGAGCAAGAAATGGGAAGATCAAATCTATTTAAGGCTCCTAATGCTACAAGCAATTGGAAATTCAAAAGATATAAAGAATGACTTGGAGCACATTTGAAGGATAGTTTTTAGGTAAATTAGTTTATGTTTTTAAACTTTGGATTTTCTTTTTGACATTAGTTATGTTCTATTTTTTGGGCTTTGGGTTTTGGGTTTTCTTTTATAAATTAGTTTATATTTTCATATTTTTGGGCTTGGATCTTCTTGTAGGATTCTCAGGTTTTCTTAAACTTATGTGCCTATATATAGAGGTACCAAAAATTAATGTAGACACTTTTGAGTCATATTATATGCATTTGCATTATTTAAGAAAAGATTCTCTTTGTTCTTGGCTTAGGTCTCTGGTTCTTATCAGAGATTAATATCTTTGTGGCGAATTTTCACTTGACTTATCAATCTGCTAGATTGTTGCGCGTTCTTCTCTGATTTATTCATGTCGTATTTCTTAAGGATTCAAATTCAGAAACGATCGTACTCTTTCCTGGATAAGATCGTATCAAATCTTCATACAAAGATGTTAAATTCGGTAGTTTATATAAACTTGTAGTGTGTCTGAAGCACATAATCTCTAATACACTTTCATCCATAATTTTTGCATCAAGTGTATCCTCCTTTTGTAATTTGCAGTTACTATCTATAATAACTACATGTTTCTCTCCCACAAATGTTGTATCTTCATTCAGGCTCGTAAACCTTTTTCATTTGTTTTTCATATGTCATAGGTATCTATTGAATAGAGAAATAATGTGTTTTTACAGCTATTAGCTGAAAACTTGCAAATTGAGCATCTTTTCTTATTGTTCATCCATTAGACATTATTGAACAGCTGATCTCTTCCACTCCTCTAAATTCTTCAATCATTGCATTGGTTCAAGTCATTACTTGTTTCAAAAGCTATCCCTGATCTCACGAAGATATAAGAGGTTTATAACCATTCCATATATCTAAATCATCTCACATATCTTTACAAACTCCATATTTTCAATATAATTGACGGAAATGATACTCGTAATAAAAATGTAAGCAACTTGTTCACCAAATTCTACTTTTATGTTCATAGTTTGTGTTAAACTATAAGATTTAGAAAGGGATTAAGTCAAAACCACATTAAGTTGAAACCATGTGTTCCAGAGACAGTACATGTGTTTTATTTATATTGAGAAAATGAAATTAATACAATAAATAGAGATGCTGTATCTTCTAATAATAAATGTATGATACATGAATAAATAGAAAAGGTGGTGGCCGAAGACAGGTGGTGGAGGCAAAGACTGTGCCAGAGGTGTTTAAGACAGGCAGAGCGGGATCAATCCACTCTGAGACCAACTTAAGATTAAAAACAGAGAAATTATATTTTTGGAGGGTTTAAAGGACCTCTGTTATGATCTTCTATTTATAATGATATAGATCTGATACAATAGGAAGATAAAAAATTAAAAGACTATCCTAGACTACTACTAGGCACAAAACTAGGTACAGTTGGAAGAGGTTCCCAACACACGACTTCCTATTTTAGGCTTAACGATTACTCTAACATCATAGATTTAATAATTATTCTAACAACGGTCAAGTCGATTTGTTGTGTCACCCTAAACAGAAACTTTTGAAAGTTTACATGTTAACACCTGAGCTTAAAAACCTAGCCTATAGAGGCTTCAATGAAAGACGAGAATCAAATGAAAGTAATTTCAATCTAAATAGATGAAGTAGAGGTAAGCTACATGGATTATCCAATCCAAAGTCAATTGATTGGATTAAATACCAAAGTTGCAAAGATAGTATGTACTGTGAGATCCCTCCTGACCACTTTCTCCGATACAAAATGATTTAATTCAAGCATTGGGTATCCTATATTTTCTTGTGGTCACACATCCATCTGAACATTCTCATTTCTATTACTACCAATGTCTTTAATGAATCTTTAACTTTAAGAGTCAAGTGACATCAATTGATCCATGGGGCTGAATATCGTATGGCTGTGGTGATATCCCAAAATTGAAAACCTGCTACTGCTTTTGTTATCTAGCCTACATACATAGTTGCCCAGTTCTTTAAGTTTTATGTTTCAGTTTTGATTTTTATGCAAAAATTATTCTATGAAACATAAAGCATTCTAACCATGTCATGCTAAAATGGCAAGAAAGTAAGCTTCTATCTCATGTTTAAAGCAATAATCAACAGACCATCTCCATTACATAACATCAAAAAGATGGACACCCAAAATAATAGTTTACACCTGATGATGAAAAGTTTTGTATTTCTAAACAAATATTCCACCATATGCTCCAGAAAATTAAATAATCAGTTATTTAAAATGTGGAAAGTATGCTTATCACTGATATATCACAAGCCAATAAAATAAGTGAGATGATTTTGAACCATATACCAAATGCTGCACAAAATCTATATTACTCAGGTTTTCATCATTCATTTCATTTATGAAGTTGTCAAGAATACTTCGTAAAATAGTTGATTCAGAGTCAAAACTTACCTCCAGAACCAATGTGGTCACTATCACAGCACAAACATTTCCATCTATATTAACTTTACAGCGTCTAACATGCTCAAGCAATTGTTCCATGCGATCAGCTGTGCGGATAGATTCACCTTCCGCAGACCTCCAAAGTTTAAATGATTTATCCACCTCCTGTTAAATTCTAAAGATTTTATTCAGAAAAGACAAGTACAAACTGCTGTTGAAGTATGTATAAACAGCACTAAATCAGTACTCAACTGTACAACAATTAAGGAGATGCAAGATAATAGATTATACATAGACCTTTTAAAAAAGTACAATCTTCCATCATATTCTTGAAGATTATGCATAAAACAGTGTGTAAACAAATGTTTGAGACATATTTGCAGACTCATACAAGGAGTGCAATTAACATGTATTTTTCCCAAGTATTATGCAATCCTCACAAAAAGGAAACATGTTAGATATTAAGCAACGCTATTTTTTCTGATGATGTTCAGAACTCCTGAGTCTAATTACTTATTAGACCTTCGGGAAACACAAATGTCCACAACTTCAAAGTATCAATCAACTACAGACTCTAATATGCAACTGGTGATCAGAACTAATGACCTTGTTTCAGACACAGGATGGCAAATGAAGGATTAAATTTGTCACAAATGTAAATGTAAAACAAACCAATATTCATCAGGTTATGTGGTAACAAGTTATCAAGATGTTAATGTAAATCATATGTGGAAAAACATGAATCAATATTTCTTACCTCAACAAAAGATTTTGGATCTGGGCAATTTTGTTGTTTTGATAATCTAAGTGTGCACTCTGCAGCTGCACGTCCATCTTGAAGTGCAACAGCCTTAAAGAATTCCAGTAAATAATCTCTTTCCCTCTTCGAAAGCTCAGTAATCATGCCCACATCAAGGAAAATTACATGAGGCCTTGACTTCAAGAGTGATACAGGTGACAATTTACTTTTTCCTTCTCGGACAAGAATATTTCCAGGATGCATGTCTGCGTGGATAAAATTATCCATCTGAAAGAAGAGATATATCTAAGTGAAGGCAATTCATAAGTTCATTCAAATGACCATCTATATCTGTAAGATAATAATTTATCAAATACAACATATAACAGCAAGGAAAAAGGAAAATCATTATGGATCTCTGTGATGCTCAAATGCCTTTACCCAAACGCCTTAAAGAAAAAAAAAATGTCAACAAAACATTCATTCAAATGAAGATCAAGAATCTTCTCTAGAAAAATCCTCAAAGAATCCATCATGTATTCCTTGACAACTTCATCTATAGTCTTAAAAATTCCAAGCATATTACAACAAGGGGTTTCAGAATGTTGCAGTGAGGTTTTCTTCCTTTATTCTTGATCTTCCCCTTCATTTATTTTTATTTTGATGATAAACATATCCATATTATACTTATCAGATCAACGTAATCTAAAAGTAAAACTAAATGGTGGTAATTGGTTACCAGCACTATTGTGGTCACTGATAGATGGAGCTGTTCCTGAAGCCATAATCGTCTTCTCTCTAGTAGAAAAATCACCCTCTCTTTCAAATTTTACATTCTCACACACAGACAATACCAAACTAGATTAAATGTCAGGCGCTATAACATAGTATCATTCATTCTATAATTTCACGAACTATCAAACAACACTATCAACAAACAACTTAATTTGATAAACAAAATTGGTCATGAAGTTATTGAGGAAAAGAAAAAGAAAGAAATTGCAAAGGGAATTCCGAACGTTTTACCAAAAGCATCTTCAAAAGAGCATGTGTACCAATATGAGCCAGGGCACTTTTGAAATGTTCATGTCCTTCAAGATGGTCAACGTAGTTCAAAACACTTTCACCCTGTTCAAAGGTTTCTACCAAAACAGAAGGGTGCACGAGGGGATACAGAGGCAATGGGAATGAAACATCTTTCCATCTCCGGAAATTATAGATAAACCGACTAAGATGGGCGGCTTCCCTCGAAAGATCAACTTGAGACATCATAAAGACAGCAAATTGCTGTATGCTTTCGTCTAATCTCAGCCATTTTAAATTAGGTACAAAAGACGAAATTTTGGCAACAAGATTGATAAGGACAAAATCCCTCCTAATTGCTTCAGAAACCCCCGGATGTCGGACCTTCACTGCTACATCAACTGGCTTAATTTGCTGACCAGGGAATTTGTATCTTAGAGTAGCTCGATGAACTTGAGCAATGCTACCTGAAGCTACTGGTTCCTCCTCAAACTTTTCAAATATTTGATATAGTTTGCGGCCAAATGCATTTTCAATACATTTTCTGCTATAGCTAAATCTATGTGATGGTGCTTTCGTTTGAAATTCTGCAAGTTCATCACAGAGATCCCTTGGAAAGAGGTCAGGTCTGGTTGCAGCCCATTGACCCCACTTGATGAAGGCGGGGCCAGCTTTTTCAAGTGTAACACGAACAACATGAATCCATGTTTTTCTAAACTGAGTGCCAAAAGAGTCAACAAAAGGAGCCATAGCTATGCAAGGAGAGAACAAAATCACCAAATAGACAGCCCTGAGAAACAAGATGAAAACCTCAATGGCGGCAAAGAGAGCTGTGGTTAAATATACACGTCCATCTTGTGCATGCACATAAAACAAATCTCTGGTTGGAAAGAATTCTGCTTCTGCCCATTTTCCTTGTGTCCAAGCAAGCTCTCCTATTATGAAGGCAATCACACCATGAACAACAAAATTCGATTTGACCATAGCCAAACTTACCACACGGGCAATTTGACCTATTGGTGGCAGAGCTGGCCCTTTATGGAAACACATCCTGTTCCGAACAACTTGACAATGATGGTATTTTGCATTATTTGCCGGGAGGGTATACAAGTTCCTAGCGTTGCTACTCATAAAAAAGTTAACCTTCGATTTAAATAACATGAAAACAGTTTGTCTTGAGTGAACATGTCTATAGTGCGAGAAAAAATTGTATTTTGGGTAAGGGGACCCCGTTGGATGAAACACTTCGAAGCAGGTTGTCTTGTGAATAGCACGTGTAAACCTTCTGACATTTCGACAAGCAAGAAATCTGCACATTATATTGCATAGATATTATTCACATAATCAAACTAATTAAAATAACTTAGTCATTCATATGCTTATATTCAAGATTAATTCTCTGAAGCTCTCGGTGGATATGCCCCCACAAGCTTTGCGCAAAAACAATTATATCTATAAAGCAAGTGAACAATCAAAACTCGGAAAGCTTCAGGTTTTAAAATTCTAAAAGAAAAGGAAGATTATTACATTTCGAAGTAAATTAGCTTTAGCCAGCCAAAATGGGGAAACTTCTAAAGCAGAGTTTATCTGTTTCTCTGGAACCTTTCAATATAGATCCATGCAAACAAGTATTAAAAGAAGGGTGCCTTACAGCACCACTGAAAGAAAGATACCCCACTTTGAAGTTACGGTGTTACCACTAAGAATGAAGTACAGTAAAATAAAACAAAATGAACCATCAAACAAGAACATGCTATGAGCATTGATATCTTTCGAAGGGAACAGATAAGATGAAGGGGTGGCACTACAGAGAATATTACGAATTTTATACGTTAAATGAAAGAATATAATTGTTGAAACTTCAAAGAGAGTGTGTTATTGAAAGGTAAAAGGTGATGAACCTTGACATAGTGACGAGGGTTTCTGAAGAGTGAGGTGCGACGGTTCACACAACATCCTCGTCCTCGAACGGTGAGGCTTAAGCGGCGTATGGTGGCGTTGCCATGTGTTTGTTCAGAGACCGGAAAAGTTTGATCCAACTTGGGACATCTTTTAGGTGTACTTCCTTTTGCACCGAGATGTAAATTTTAAAATTCCTACTTTACCCTTCACTCTTTAAATGACAATGAAGGTTGATGGCTTCTTTCAAGTACTTACTTTCTTACAGCAACTAGAAGGAGTTGTTGCAAGTTTGAGATCAAAATTTTGATATAACTACTTAAATACCAATATCTTGAAGGTGGATAGTTTGTGTAAGCATAACGAGGGTTTAGTTTTTGCACACCTAGGTTTTTTATGGTTAAGTTATTTTTGGATTATACAATTTCAAAATCTTATGAATTGAAATCTTATGGATTGTAAGATGTGTACGAGTAAAAGATGAAGTAATTGTATTCTTTTGGATTGTGTAGTCTCAAATTTGAAAATATTATTTTAAAATATATAATCTAAAATAAATTCTTTTATGTTTTGAATTGCATTTCAAGGTACACAATTTTGAAGTTTTAGATTATCTAATACAATTTTAAAATTTTAGAGCGTAAAATTTAGAAATCAAATTTTTTATTGAAATTGATATGATAATGTTGAATTTTTGTCACAGAAATAGATTATGATTTTTGGACTAAAATATGATATGAGTTGATATGTTATCTCATATGGATAAAATGTTTTTAATATTGTGAAATTTGAGATAACGAAAGATGAATTATCTAAAGAAGATTATGTTAAAACTTTTATTAGGGATGAAGTAGGTAAAATATTATGTCAAAATATGATGATAAACATATACTTATGTTGTAATGTAACTATATATAAAATTGGGATGTAAGAGGATTTTCTTTATATGTCTAAAATTTAAAACCTAATTACCATTTCATGGTTGTGAACATAACTAAGAGTCTAGTGAAGTTTGCAAATATTTTTTCTTACTTTGATAAAGAAAAATGATGACATGACAACTACTATAAAGTAATTGTATGATATCTAGTATGCATATCAAGAGCTTAAATGCAACAATTAATGATGTTGTTAGAGTGTGACATATATATTTACATACATAGATTTGGCAACACATCAAAGTTGTAACAAATGTTTCTTTTACCAACACTTATCTAGTGAAATTACTCTATGCATTTAGTATTGTATTGTTGATGGACAACATGTTGGTGTAAAATCCATAGGATTGACTTTATTTGTACTATTAAAAGATTAAAAAGGTTATTTTTGACATAGATCTTGTGTGAATAATGTAATTAGTAGGGTTTTTTCCTAATTGTGATACATTCATGTCAAGTGTTCAATGTTTTGAAGTTGTTTATTTCTTATTGAGAGAACAAAAGTTAAAAATCCTATTATTTTAATTGATTGCATAAATACAATAAAACTTAAAAAAATTTGAAGAAGTTGCATCTGATGAACGTTGATAAGATCATGTATGCATGTTCTTCCTCTACAGACAATAAAGTACTATGTCAAGTTTCATTGTAGTTGATAAACATAAATGTCCGAATAAAAAAAAATGGAATAATGGAAAATTACAATATGCCTAAACTAATATACCGAGAATAATTGAAATGCAGTGCCTAGTTGAATTAGAGGCCAAAATGAATGATTCAATGAAATTGAGGGATGAATGCTGGAGAAATAATAAGTATAAAAAAAGTTTATTAATTTATCATGGTTAATGCAGTACTAACTTGAATGTTGGGGTGAATATAAAATGACGAGGAAAGAAAATTTCGAAATCAAAGGGTTAAGAAGAATTAGACATAAGCAGTGGAAATAATAATTGAATAACTGGAAATGAAGGTTGTAATAGCCGAAAACAAGTATTAAAAATTGAACAGTGTCATGGACTTAGTGAAAGATGTGCAATGATTTGAAATGCCAAGAATGGAATTAAAGGCAGGAATCCAAAATTATCCCATGATTAAATTGCTAAGGAATAACTAATACCGAGACTTAAACTAAGAAATTTTGGAATTTAAATTACCTCGAACAATGCAATATAAAAGTACGGTAACACCCCCTTAAACAAAATTGGCCAACTACAAAAGCTCAAAATTATTAAAACAGACAAAGGGGGGAGAAGGGTTTGGAAAATTCTGTTCTGAACCTCCCAAGTGAATGTCTTTTGCATCTGCCAACTCTCCTATTTATAGGGAGCCAACAAATCTAAAGATTAATGACAAATAAAATCCACATTAAATGTAAATCAAACATTTCTTTATCACTGATTTTGCTTGAACCACATGAAGATTGGGCAATGGGTTACGAGAGGTGCAGTAAACATTGAAGGGAATGGACTAGACGGGTTGGTTTTGTGCATTGGTTTCAACTGCTTATCCAATTAAAATTAGTGGAAGCTTCTTCTTTTACCTCCAAGCATTTTTTAGTACCTCAATTTTTTTTTTTATTTTCAAAAAGACTTTTACTTTAACCGGTAGGTAGGTAAAAGAAAATAATTTCCCTCTCTATTTAATACCTCACCGACCTGCATCCCTCGCACTTAAAACTAACAAAAAAATAAAAGTTAAAAATTAGCTTAAAAATAATTTAATTTTTTTTAAAAAAGACATTATCGATAAAACATGTTTATGGAAGTATAGGATTTCAAAATCCGATTTAGATAATTACTGGACTTTGAATTTAAGGAAATTACGAAATTTCAAAAAAGAAATTACTAGATTTCGAAATTCGAGTAAAGAAATTACTAGATTTCAAACATGTTTAATTTAATTTTTAATTATTATTTTTTATTATTAATAAAATGTGTTCTTTTAATTTTGTTATTTTAAATTTTATTAATTTGTTATATATTTTTTAATTTAATTATTTTATTGTTTTAATGTTTTTACAATTTATTCATTTCTTACCGTGTATTGCTTTATTTTCTTAAATTTTGTTTTAATTTGTTTTCAATAAATACAAAACAATAACATTAATTAAAACCATGGAAAGATAAAACCATGAGGGAAGTAGGGAGAAGGGTAGATAATACATGAACATGGTATCTGACTTGGAGAAGAACTAGATATGAACGGGAAAGAGCTCATGAGGTACAACTTTTTCATCTTTTAAACATTCAAAGACTCAAGAAAGATTATATAGACACTTGAATTTGGAAGGATGATGTGGGTCTTTTCTTAGTTAACTCAGCTTATAATATTTTGTAGGAAACGCAAGTGGGGAGGAGAGTAACGTTTTTAACAAGATATGGATCACTAAGGTTATTCCTAAGACACGATTATTAGGACGGAGGGCAGTGGCGGAACTTGAATTAAAAATGTATGGGGGCCAAATTAGATTTATTATATATAATTTTTCTTTAGAAGAAAAACTCTTCATTTTTTCTCTTCATTTCCTTTCCTTAAAACAAACGCACATAATAGTAGAATTCAAAAAAATATTACTATCATTTGCTATTATATCATGTTATTATATCATTATACCAAATCATGAATACCATTTTAGATAAGTCATTCGTATCTCATCAATTTGATTTCTGAGAACTTTAGAAATTTGTTTTTTATTGTCTTAAATTCTTGGTTCTTATTAAATTTCTCAAGTTTAGTTAACGTAAATGCATTTTTTTCATCTTTATTAAAACCTTCCTCTTTGAAAAAAAGGAATCAATTTACTTTTAATCATAATCTTTCTAATATAAATTTATCACCACTCGCCTATTTAGAAAAAATAAAATTTATATTCACAAATCACAATTATCACAATGCAAAACATAACAAAACTCATACTACTTTAATTAAATAAGTAATATTGTATAAATTCAAAACTTAAAAAAAAATTACCACAGGTAGCGATACATAAATCATAATAAGATACTAACATTGATCTGTGAGAGATCATGCAAGAATTTGTATTTATCTCTCTTCACACACTTTCATGATAATTTACATGGTAGAAAGATTTTATAATCAGAAAAAAAACCTAATCTCTTTTATAAATTAATGTCTCCATTAAAAAATTTTATTTATCTTTTATTATAATTTTCCATAATATAATCTTAATATAAATAATATATAATATAATTTTAAAAAATATATAAATATATGTAAAAAAAATTCAAAAAAAAAATGGGGGAGTCGTGGCTCCCCCTTGTCATTACCTAGTTCCGCCAATGACGGAGGGTATTCTTGGATAAGTTCCCAACAAAGGTTAAATTACTTGCTAGATGGATCTAATTGCAAAACACTTTATGTGACTTGTGTTCATTCTTTGAGGAGAGTATAGAACACTTATTCTTTTCATGCAGAGTAACTCAAAAGGAACATGTGTGATAGATGATTGGGAATATTAAATAAAAAACACATACATTAAACAAATAAAAGTTAAAAACTAAAATTAAAAAAACCACAAAATTTAAAAAATAACTTAAACATATAAAATTTTTAAAATAAAATTATAAATTAAAACAAAAAATTGAAATAAACAAAATAAAAATTAAAAAATAAAATTAACCGGATTTGGAATTCCATTTTATCAGACTCACATATTTCAAAATCCGTTTTGTATTTAATTTTATATATTTTAATTTTTTTAATTAATTAATTTTTTATTTTATTTTTATTTATAATTTAGTTGTTTATTTATTTATAATTTAAAAACAAATTGAAATAATTTAAAAATAAATTAAAAATAATAAATCATAAACAAATTTAAAAAATTAAATTAAATTGAAAACAAATAAAAAAAATTAAAAAAGAATTAAAAAAACAAAAAAAAGGTAATGAACGTAATAAATAAAATAAAATTGAAAAATAATTAAATACATAGCTGAATTTTCCAATCAAGTAGACTTCTGCGAAATCTGTTTACGTGTAACGGATTTCGAAATCCAGTTAAGATTTGTATTGGATTACGAAATTCGGTTATATATGTAATTTAATTTTTAATTCTTTTAATTAATTCCAATTTTTTTATATATATAGCTGTTTTTTAAAATTTTTAAAAGATATTTTTAAGTTAACTTTTATTGTTTTGTTAGTTTAGTGTGAGCGATGCAGGTTGGTGAGGTATTAAATAGAGAGAGTAATTAATATTTTTTACCTATCTAGCAATCAAACTCAAAAGAGCATTTTGGGAAGTTTTTGAAATTTTGGGGTGCCGAAAAAATGTTTGAAGGTGGAGGAAGAAAACCCAAATTGATTTCTAGCTATTTCGATGAAAGTAATCTAAAGTTAGGGGGCTTCTCCCTACACCTCCAAGAATCTCGTCTGTACCCCCAAAATCAATTTAATTTCCATAACTGCCCATGGTTAAATATAACATTTACCTTGTGTTTTTTACCCCATACCCCTGC
>Ga0214545_1010104_pt1 | contig 13917 bp, 5 predicted proteins | sample CNSS4metaG_FD_160064 | JGI IMG/M metagenome (GOLD analysis project Ga0214545, IMG submission 160064) | Root nodule microbial communities from cowpea collected in UCLA plant growth center, Los Angeles, California, USA - CNSS4 | ecosystem: Host-associated > Plants > Roots > Nodule | place: USA... | reverse complement strand
TCCAGAGGGACCAGCGTCCGCTTGCTTGTTCGCTCTAGCTCTGCTGCGGGTAGAAACCATCTTCAGAGAAAAAACGGGTACTAAAGGTGTTCGTCTCGTGCCCCACGGTGGGCGCCAATTGTTCCTGCAGAGAACAAATAAGATAGGTTAGGCACAAGCGTCACCTTACCACGTAGTTCGCTATCTCCTTAGTTGGCTTCTTCCCAATCGATACATGTCGGCTTGAACTAGGGGGGTTACCTGCAGAAGAGTCTCCGAAGCTCAAGTAAGTCAAAGCTCTCAGAGAGTCAAATCAGTGATTAATGAATGCATACCTTTAAATGATGGGGTCCACGTGTATTTATAGAGCATTAATGACGTTTGACCATTTCATAGGTTGGGCCTTGACTTGGGCTCTAGTTTGGGCCATAAGTGGGCCTGGGCCCTAACGCAGGCCCTTGAGACCTATTGAACGCGGGGGCTTCTTTTTCACTAAGTTATTGGAGTAGTCGGCCTGGGCCCTAACCTTACCAGATATGCTCGAGTGGTCGGTCTAGACCGACTACTTGCCTAGATGGCTTATGTTGGTGATATGAGGTGCAGGTTGTCCTCTTAGATATTTAGTTTAGGTTAAAACCGGTACAAGTTAGGCTAACTCGGCCTAGCCTGGGTACTTGGCGGTTTCGATGTGCACATTGTTTACTTGGTCGAGTTCGGCTAGGTACGGTACACCAGTCCCCCAGCCTTGTCCGATATGGGTTGTCGGTCAAGGATGATATGTGTTGATAAGCTAGCGGAACCGGCTAGGTGTGATACACATATAATTCCTAAAACATGTGATATAAAAAACAAAAATTCTAACATTTAGACATTTATTTATAACTAGATATAAAATTCATAAAAACAAAGAATATTGTCAATAACTTCAAGGTAAATAATAAAATTTAAATATTTGAACTAGGGAAATTCTACAATATCTTTGTTTTTATAGTTATAAAGTCAAATATAAGAAAGTCTAATAATATTTTTCAATTATCAATCTTCTTTTGAATCATTTGTTTGTTCATTAGAAACACTCCCTAATACCTAACAAAGAATAATCATAATTAATTAACATTCATTTCAATACAAAATATATATTAATATAGTAAAGATTTAAATAATTACTTTTCAAAATTTTGTAAATATAACTATGTAAAGAAATAGCTGCAATTCAATACATCACCGTTGTAACATCCCATTTAATTAATAATCCTAATTAAAGCAAGCGTCACACAGAATAATATAGTAGCGCAATCTTGAAGTATAAACACTACTTCTTACAATAACCAAGGCACACTACGATGCCAAAACAAGACAAGATACAAGGTTCAATAGTGATCAAAATGAGTTTTAAAAGACTAGCCAATACATGGGCCATAGCCCTATAAGAAAGCCCAAAACAGTAGAATCCAGCCTAGACAAGCTATGCAGTGGAACCACCATCTCCCTGTTGACCACGAGTATTTCTCGCATATGCTCACATCAATAAATTGATTATCATCGCAAAGAGAGAAAAACCACACCACAGAACATACACCAAACAAAAGGGTAAGCTAGAGCGAAAAAGGATTTATCATACGATCATATACACTTTCACAGTCAAATATACATACATCATCCAATCATGTTATGACCTTCCAAACAATACACTAAGACTCGAGACACGATTCCTCCAGATATATATAATTAGTCAGATTCAGCGGATGCTTGCACTTGTGGTGGACTTCCCTGCTCTACCGAGCTGCTGTCCCGAGCTAAGTGTTACAATGTCTCAACCCCCACACACAAGGTTAGCCCTTAGTGGGTTTCAAGCCTCCTGCTACTCTTACCACAATAGTCAGTCCGTTCTATGTGAGACTAACTGACTCCTTAGAGTGTCAGGATGAAACCTTACCTTGAATCCTTAATAAATTATATAGATGGGGCACCACCATGAACTCCCACTAACAGGGGTCATGGAATTACGTCCCGACCAACTGAGGCACCACCATGAAGTATCACCTAGAGGTTCATGGAATTACGTCCTAACCAATGAGGGACCACCACGACACCATCAGGGAATTACGTCCTAACCATAACCACAACTTGTTCCAACAACGTATATAACAAAATCATCCATACCAATTTCATGCCACTCTTATAACCAATCATTTTATACTCATTACATGCCAAGATCATGCCAAATTTATTACTCCAATCCATACAATCAGAGATTTCATGCATATCCATATGTTTCATACTTTGAATGGAACTAATGAAGTAAATCATATAATCAACAACTGCAACAATAGAAATATACAATCCTCCAAACTCACTGCTGTCAATCTCGCTCAAGCCAGATACTCTTGCTTAGGCGAGAGAGATCCCTTGCTCAAGCTAAAAGCCCTCACTTGGCCGAGTTCTCGAGCAGTGGGCACCTCGAGCTCTCGCTCCAGCAAGCCCATCTCGCTTAGGTGAGATTGCTCTCGCTCATGCGAGAGGCCTTCGCTCAGGCGAAAACCCGAAATAGAGGAGAGGGCGAGCCATTGTTAACCTTGCTTAGGCGAGATGCTCCTCACTTAGGCGAGAGCTCCTCGTTTGGGCGAAAGACGCGCTCGCCTAGGCGAGTTTAACAGGTCTCTCCCCTTTTTCATGCGAGGACCATTCCAAAAAACACAGTAAAGACATACCCAACTCAGATTTCATATATACACAACATCAATCAGACATTTAAAACACGGTTCACCAATAAAATCAACCGTATGCTATAAAACTCAAGGAACCTTAGCTTCGCTTACTTGGAAATAGCTAGAAAAGGGCCTCGACTCTAAGCAGTGGGGCACGACAACTCAAGGAACAACTTAAGAAGTTGGAAAAATTAAAGGAACAGTAGGAACTGAAGTTACTAAGAGGAACAATAACTGGAACCAATACAACAGTGCTGGAAAATAGGTAACTACGGGATGAGGGACAATTTACGTGGAGAAAGAACTAAGTTCGAACTTGCTTGACCAAGGTGGTACCAAACCATAGTAGAGAAAAGACAACAGCTATAAGGAAAAGAGTAAGAGAGACATGTTTTTCTGAAAGTCAGATGAATGAGTGGGTTAGGGCAGATTAGGGTGTTTGACTCCCTATGGGCCAGCCCTAGGCCCAACTGATTTGGGGCAGCTCCTTTAAAATAAGGCATATAATAACTGGGCCTTACATTCCCCCCAACAAGAAAAATTTTCGACCTCGAAAATAAAAACTTACCAGGAAAACAGATGCGGATGTGACTTCCTCATATCCTCTTCCAACTCCTAAGGAATTACCACTCTCACACCATAAATGTAACGTCCCATTTAATTAATAATCCTAATTAAAGGAAACATCACACAAAATAATATAGTAGCGGAGTCTTGGAGTATAAACACTAGACCTTACAATAACCAAGGCACACTACGATGCCAAAACAAGACAAGATAGAAGGTTCAACAATAATCAAAATGAGATTTTAAAAGACTAGCCAATACATGGGCCATAACCCTATAAGAAAGCCCAAAACAACAGAATCCAGCCCATACAAGCTATGCAGCGGAACCACCATCTCCTTGTTGACCTTGAGTATTTCTCGCATCTGCTCACATCAACAAATTGATGATTATCGCAAAGAGAGAAAAACCACACCACAAAACATACACCAAACAAAAGGGTAAGCTAGAGCGAGAAAGGATTTATCATACGATCATATACAGTTTCACAATCAAATACACATACATCATCCAATCATGTTATGACCTTCCAAAAAATACACAAAGACTCGAGACACAACTCATCCGAATATATATAATTAGTCGGATTTAGCGGATGCTTGCACTTTGAATGGAACTAATCAAGTAAATAATATAATCAACAACTGTAACAATAGAAACATACAATCCTCCAAACTTATTGTTGTCAATCTCGCTCAGGCCACATACTCTCGCTCAGGTGAGAGAGATCCCTTGCTCAAGCTAAAAGCTCTCGCCTGGGCGAGTTCTCGAGTAGTGGGCACCTCGAGCTCTCACTCAAGCAAGCCCATCTCGCTCAGGCGAGAAGCCTTCGCTCAAGCGAAAACCCGAAATAGAGGAGCGGGCGAGCCACTGTTAACCTTGCTTAGGCGAGATGCTCCTCGCTTAGGCGAGAGCTCCTCGTTTGGGCGAAAGACACACTCGCCTAGGGGAGTTTAACAGGTCTCTACCCTTTTTCACGTGAGCATCATTCCAAAAACATAGTAAAGACATACCCAACTCAAATTTCATACATACACAACATCAATCAGACATTTAAAACATGGTCCACCAATAAAATCAATCGTATGCTACAAAACTCAAGGAACCCTAGCTTCCCTTACTTGGAAATAGCTAGAAAAGGGCCTCGACTCTAAGCAGTGGGGCATGACAGCTCAAGGAACAACTTAAGGAGATGGAAAAAGTATAGGAACAGTAGGAACTAAAGTTACTAAGAGGAACAATAGTTGGAACCAATACAATAGTGCTGGAAAATAGGCAAGTACGGGATGAGGGACAACTTACGTGGAGAAAGAACTGAGTTCGAACTTGCTTGACCAAGGTGGTACCAAACCCTAGCAGAGAAATGACAACAACTCTAAGGAAAAGAGTAAGAGATACCTATTTTTCTGAAAGTGAGATGAATGGGTGGGTTAGGACAAATTAGGGTGTTTGGCTACCTATGGGCCAGCCTTAGGCTTAACTGATTTAGGGCAGCTCCTTTAAAATAAGGTATATAATAAGTGGGCCTTACAACCGTTATGATTCAATGATTTGTTAACTTTTGTTCTTTTATCTTTCATTGATTCTCGTGAAAGATGAAAATTTGGGTACGCTTAAATGTTGAATGCGTACTATCCATTGCTATTTTTTCATCCTTTTGAAATATGAACTTAACAATATCACAAAAAACACACACACAATTGGGTAGCTATTCTGTTGGCGGGCTTGTTTATCAGTGACATTTCAACAATTGAGTATTTTATTTATCAGTAACATTTTTCAGCAATAGAGTAGTCAATCTCTAATTCTGTACAAATGCTATATTGCTATATAAGGGCCCAGTTCTAACTATGCTAAATCATAAGCTTCATGCAATCAGTATGTGTAGCTCTCATAGAAAAAGGAAGAGTATTTCCTTAGGTCTTATTAGCACAATCTATTGTTAGCAACAAAAGACTACAAATAAAATGAAATTCTTATCCTATGTTCGCACCACATTATGGGATGCTGCTTTTAGGACGAAATACCATTTAGAAGAAACATGCAAAGAATTATGTATTACTGGTTTGTATGTATTATCATCTACACTGAAGTGCTGAATTTAGAATAGAAGACATAGAGCAGAATATTTTGTAGATAGAATTTAGAGAATGAAAAAGCTTTATTATTCAATCAAATGTAGTACACAGGTTGTAACATATGTATACAACCTTGTAGTGGAGCTTAATTTTTAGGATAATCTTGAGGGAAATTCCTAGACATCAACATTAAGGAACACTAAATGCATTTAAGCAAACGATAAATGAACACTGTATTCCCTGTGTACATTTACAACTATTATTTCAAAGATGCATAACCATCTAATTGAAAAGAACAAAAAAAATAATATGCTGGACTTTAATTCTCAAACCTGATATTTCTTCTTGTGAATTGGGCTATCATCAACAGTATCAAAATCCTCAACATGAAAATTAGTTGCGAAATGGCCAACTTGGCCACACAAAAAATACTTATCCTGTTGATTAACATAATTAAACATCAAAGAGTTGCTTAAGCTAGGCGCAGATGATGCTCCCTACTTAACCAAGATTGTTCTTAAAACCCTACACTACATAGCCCTTAATACAAGGCCTTCAAAGGAAAACCTACACTACATGTAACATCCGGTCAGGATATTACGAATTTAAAGCGAGTAAAAGAAATAAAAGAAATAAAATCATAAAGGCAACACATTTATGATAAACCTCATTTCCCAAAAGCGCGGGAAATTTTAAAACTTTTATTAAAGTACCATAAAAGCCACATATGAATACAAAACCATCGTTTATAAAACTGACTTAATAAACAAAAAGTCTCATAGGAGTTTACAAATTCTTTCCAAAATATAATAATTAAAAGACTCCCATGCTATCCCCCGCTCCATGTCTAAGCATCACCAGCACCACCCGCATCAAAATCCTCTGCTCACGTGTATCGCGCACACGATCATCGCCAAACACAAGCAGATAGCGTGAGCTTAACAATTAAAACATACACAAGTTGTATACACACATACAGCATATATATATATATATATATATATATATATAAACCAAACAAACATCCCAGAGTGTTCCCATTCTTTTAATTCTCATCACCTGGCCACCACTAGATCATTCGTGTTCTACCTCTCTTAGAGACTACTCCAAGGTAATTTGCTACCAAACCTATCGGCCACAACTGACAGAGCACGTGAGGGAAACCATTGCTGCAGATCATACACTGTAATGTCAGGTGGAGTTCCAAAATAACACATAAGTCGTATTGTCCCAAGACTACCAAACTCATTAGTTATTACTGAGGAGGGCAATCGGTCTGGACCCATCCGTACTGGCCACAACCAACACATTCACACCGGCAACACTCGCCAACCCGAGCTCAACTCAAGGGTTCCTCGTGTTTATCCGCCATCCCGAGCTCAACTCGAGGGATGCCATTCCGAGCTCAACTCGAGGAATGCTACATGCTTAACCCCTACCCCGAGCTCAACTCAAGGGATACGTTCCGAGCTCAACTCAAGGAACCCAACAATCTTATCTTTGAAGCATCGCCAAAAGCCTTGTAGATCACACCTAAAAAGTCCAACAAGTAGGACTTACAACAACCAAATCGCCTAACGGGGGACAAGTACCGCTAGGCGCTACAAATTCCAGACCGTCTGGCGGGGAACACGTACCGCCAGGCGCCAAACGCCTAAGAATCAACAATTCTGCAATCACCGCCTGGCAGAACAATCCACACCGCCGCTATCGCCTGGCGGTACCTTCCCCTCCGCTAGGCGCCACCAAGTCCAGGACCCCACTGTTCCCTTGCTATTGCCTGGCGGCCTAACCCCCACCGCCATGCGCCATACCAGTTTCGCCACTTTCACTGTACTGGTCTGCATTTAGGCACTGTTGCTCGCGTCCAACCCTTGTTCCTCACTCAACGAAGTTTGAAGGTTATAACCATAGTCTATATCAGTGCCCACACTTATGCTTATGATCTACCTCGTTTGACCCCCAACATATTTGATTCTCCTATGTTACAATTTCCACTAATTAAGATTTTGTACAACATCATTAAATGATTTGCAAGCTAGATTTCCCACTATATTCTGGTTTAACAATTTGCTTCCCAGCCCTCACACTTTTATATCAATAAGTTCCATTGGATTACATAATTTCAAACCCAACCTTTCTACTAAATCCATTGTACACAGTCTATACCTATAATCTTTGCGCACTCAAAATCCTAAATTCCACAATACTCCAACTTATTCTACTATCAAGTTATAAAGTCATGCTCCTTACAAGATTATCATTACGCTAACCTTTCCAACTCTCCATAATCCGCATTAACATTTTTTTTCTAAAATCCAATAATTTCCAACAGCTCTCGCAACATCTCTAATTCTGGTTTCCTGAGATGGCGCCTGGCGGTAAGACCCGTGCCGCCAGGCGGTGCATACAGTTTTGGCGAATTCCTAGAACTCCCACATTCGCACTACTTTTTCTCCTCCCAACTTTCCAAATGCAGATTGATCACATTCTTCCAATTGTTTTGCAACCCCAACAAACTCATTAGTCCAGTACATCAATAGAATTATTCAATTAAGTTTCCATTATTTGATCTCCAAGACCTACAATTCTCACACCATTAACCCTACACCTCTCCTCACTGTTCCATTCAGTTCCACCACCAATTACACTAAAAATCAATGAAATACAAGTTATATCCCCCTTTAGCAGCTATCCCATGATTACCCTCCGATAAAAAACACACAAGAACCTCAAAATCATCAAAATCAGACCAAACAGGTTCACGTCGCCTGACCGTTGAACAGTCACTGCCAGGCCCTTCATCCCAAAACCCAGAAAACTGAAGAAAAGCTATGTGTATGGCGGTCGGGAGATTATCGCCAGGCGGTTCCTTGCAGGAACCCAGAAATACCAAGATCACGATGTGCCGCCTGGCGGCTATGCGTAGCCCGCCAGGCGGTTTCTGGGAATTTTTCCAGAAACACAACAATTCGAACAGAATCCAAGATTGATCATACAATTCAAGATATACATTATGTAATTTAACCACGCATATCAATAAAACGAGAAAAACTCCCCTAACCTGGTTTCCTTTGCCAAACTTGAAAATTTCAAGCTTTTCCCTTGATCACCAATAACTACCCTTAATTCTCCTCAACCAGCCTCAATAGTTCACTCACTACAATCTACTCATTCTTGGTTTTGGTATCTATTTTCTAAGTATATTTCCAGCCTTGCAAAACCTTTCCACAACCTCACTTTTGCCTTTTAAAGTAGTGCCTTAAAGCTAGGTCAATGATCAAAAACGAAAATGCAAATTTAATTTGGGTTTTCCAAGTCTTGAACCCATAACTATGCAAATGCCAAATCAATGTCAAACCATCATGCCAATTCATGTTTCATGCTAATCAATATAATCCAAATCTCATATTATTTCACAGCATGATTAACATATATTTAAAATAATAACAAATAATTAAACAAAACTGGCATATACAGGACTTGAACCCAAGTCTTCTCACACAATCAAAGTATTCTCAACCATTTAAGCTAGTACTTTTTCACGTCATACCAATTATAATTTAATGTCATAAATATCCTTCCCACCCGCATTTATTAATTAATTAATTATTTAATTAATTAAATTCAACGGGTCTTACACTACATGACCCTTAATACAAGGTCTAAAAATTCTCCATGATGGCCCAAGTGAAAAGGAGTTTAGCTTCACCTTGACTAGATGTTGTTAAATTTTCTTGAATTTTCTTAGCCATGCTTCTTGTGATTGGACCCTTAGCAAAGAGTGTGCCATCACCTTGTTTGACTCCTTTTGTCAAGGACATGTATTCCGCTTCAATGGTAGACAAAGCAACATTAGGTTGAAGTGTTGCTTTCCAAGTAATAACACAACCAGAAAGAGTGAAGATATAAAATGTCAAAGATATTCTTTTCACAAGATCTCCACCATAGTCAGAATCTGCATAACCAATAAGAACACACTAAATATAATTAGAACCATAAACCAATCAGATATTACTAGTACCTTTTAAATATCGCATAATCCACTTCACAACCTCTAGGTGAGCTTTCCTAGGATTAGACATAAGTCTACTAACCACACTCACAACATGAGCCAATCTAGTCTTGTACAAACCATAACATACATCAAGCTCCCAACAATAGCAAAGTAAGGAACCTCATTCATATAATCCTTCTCTTTATTAGTATCAGGAAGAGTGTTAGCATCAAGTTTAAAATTTGTTGCCAAAGGAGTACTAATAGGCTTAGAATTCTCTATTTGAAAAGACTATAACAACTTTTCAATGTATTTCTTCTAAGATACATAAAGCAAACCGGCATTCCTGTCTCTCCAAGTCTCCATTCCTAAAATCTTCATGGTTGCACCCAAATCCTTCATCTCAAACTCATTGCTCAAACAACTTTAAGAGCATCAATATCACTCTTGCTCTTAGCTGCAATTAACATGTCATCCACATACAGTAACAAATATATATAGGAACCATTTGACAACTTCCTACTATAAAAAAAATTATCAAACTCATTTTGAACAAAATTATAGGAAACCATAAAAGCATAAAACCTCTTGTACCACTACCTCGGGCTCTATCTTAAACCATACAAGGATTTTTATCAGCAAACACACATGGTTCTCTTTTCCAACCGCAAGGAATCCATCTAGCTGCAACATGTAAATTTGTTCCTCTGAATTCCCATGCAAGAATGAAATTTTTGTTAATTTTTTGAAATGGTGAATTTAGCCAAGAAGGGGGGGTTGAATTGGCTTTATAAAACTTTTTCGAAAGCTTAAACCTCTTTTCAATTGAATCTAATAGACTGGAAAGTTTTGATGTAAATGCAGCAGACCAGTACACTTTCAGTGGATTAAAATATAAAACAAAAGACTAAATTGTTCTTGGTGCTATGAAACAGTCGAGTAAAAAGACAATTCAGTCGACTAAAATACTAGAGATTTATGCAGAATGCACAATTCACAAATTCAACTCAAACAACAATCTTTTACACACAAGACTTGTGCCAATCAGTATTTGTAACAAGTATAAAGCCTTAGATTATACAAGAATGCATTAAATCACACCAAAGATAAAATTGCTTGGTTTTCTTGAGTTTTTAAAGAATTTCAAAGAGAGTGAGATGAGAGAAAGAGAAATTCACAACTGTTTTTATACATGTTCACTCAATCACAGAGCTACATCCAGTTTACCAAGACAACTTGAGCCTAGTTTCCACGATATTCAAAAGTTTTACAAATCACACACCAAGATTACACTTTTGAACAACAAAACACAAGATTTTTTACTCACACAAAAATCTAGACACACACCCTGCAAGAATAACACTTACAGACCTGAAATCACATCAGGCAAACCAACCATAGGCACAAGAACATCCAAACGTGATGGTGGTTGTCCCTAGCCAACCATACATGTGTTCTTCAAGCTACTCACTATAACATCCCTACTGGAAATTACTAGATTAAAATAAATCAATAAAATAAATAAGAATAAATAAATTCAAATGTTGTACATTATTATTCCCAAAACGCGGGAAAATTTAAAACATTATTAATCGTGCCATAATTTAAATAATGGTAAATAGTAATTTTATTACAAGTTCCAAAATCCGACAAGACAATGAAAATCACAAGAAAATCCCTAGCTCAAAATCTCCAAGCTAGCCCTCTCTCCGCCTCAGGTGTTAGCAGCATCACCTGTATCATCAACTGCTCCCGTGTAAAGAATTACACGATCATCGCCAAGCACAAACAAAAAGGGTGAGCTCAAAAGAATATAAGAAACATATCAATTAAATAATATAAATACACCAAATATATTCTCATAGTTAGACCATGGTCATATCCTTAATACCCCCAAGGCTTTTAAACCTCCAATTTAACAACAAAGTTAGCCATGGACTCAAGATTCATGATGCTCACACGAACCTGCCCCCTTGTGGTCCTGCCTCTACGAACCTCCCCGCTTGTAGTCCTAATCTACGGACTTGTCTGCCCGTAGTCCAACACATGTGATCCACTACCTACGTACCTCCCTACACGCAACATCTCTCAACTATGAACACGAAACATATGAACCTACACCACTCGTATCTCCACAGGAGAGTAATTGAGTATGAACCTCCCTGCTCATACCATTAAATGTCAACCACCATCCATGAACCTACCCGCTCATGGCACAACATCTCCTGATCCACATTCGCATAAATGCATACAACAATACACATAAACTGCACTAAACTCGCTTGGTTATAAGCCTTAGCTTAAGTGATCAGGCCTATCTCGCTTAAGCTAAACTTCCTTGGCTGAGCGAGTGTGCCACAGTGGTTCATAGCGAAGCCTCGTTTAAGCGAGTCTCTACTCGCCTGAGCGAGATTGCCCTTCGCCTAACACCAAAACACTCGCCTAGGCGGCGAGTTAAGCCAAACCACAAAACTCTGCACAACTTCTCGCTTAAGCGAGAACCTCTCGCCTGAGCGAGAGTCTCAGTCGCCCAAAAATAAAACCCTCCGCCTGAGCGAGGGGCTCAAGCAGAACCACACAACTCTTGCGGGTTCTCGCCTAGGCGAGATACCCTCGCCTGAGCGAGATGTTCGCGTACAAATATTCTCGCATTTCTGGTTTTCTAGCCTAGGCGAGCCTTACTTTCTTGGGCGAGAAAACCAGACATTTTCACAACTACGCACACAAAATAACGTAAACCACAATACAATGCCAAAACACAATTTGCTCATTACCAAATAACCCAATGGTCTATTTTTTTACAATTCATTCACTAAAACATGTTATAAACCCCCAATTAGACTCTCAAATCGTGAGATGAGACCATACCCAATCATGCATTGCAAAAGCCCTTATCTTATTCATACAAAATTTAAGGGGTTAATCAAATAGTGTGCAAAAACCACAAAATTCCAACCTCATCACATAGAGCACGAAAATTCAGGGCACACAAGCATCAAATTATGCAATTCATTCATGAAATTAACAATCAAAGCATAGAGCTCCGCTAACCTGGAAATCCTTGCTTCAAATGGTTGCCTAACCTTAGCTTTGTGATATCTAAGAACCCTCCTTTGCTCTCCCAATCAGAATACAACTTTGCTCTCAAATCCTAAATTCACCTTTCCACTCAGACTTCGTGCTCCCTTCCCACTCTAGGTTTTAGACTTCAAAAACCCTCTTAATTGCCTAAATCTCCCCTTTTATATGGCTCCTAATTGTGGTAAAAAGAAATAAAACGAAAAATGACCTTTTTAATGTCTATTATTACCTTTCATAGACCATTATGGTTATTTTTCCCAACTCCCTTGGCTATCCAATGTCTCTAAGGTTTCTCCACCCTTTCACATTCAACTCACAATTACATTAGCAAAAATAAACAAATCAATTTCGTTCTCAGCAAGGTTTGAACACACAACCATGGTATCACAAGACAAAGGCACAACCAATTCAACCAAATCATGTTTGTGATAATTTCTATAATTCTATAATTATGTTATCACTCAACATAATCATGCATATCATTAAAATTAAAACAATTCAAACAACACACAAATAGCATACATAGGACTCAAACCCAAGTCCTCTCACACAAATAAAGTACTCTTAACCACATAAGCTAGCACTTTTCCACGTCACAATAACTAACATTAAATGCCTTAAAGGCTTCTACTACCCGCCTTTATTAAATAATTATTTATTTAATTATTTAAATTTCTCAGGTCTTACACTCACAAGCCAAAATGCCTCCAAGATCAACCAAGATCTTCAAAACACGAGTTCCAGTTGTGTATTGTAGAGCAAGAGTTTTTCAGAGATGAATGACAAAGTTTCGTGCTCAAAAAATTAGATTTGCACCTCTGCTGGCGAAAACACAACTTATATAGTCTTGTTTAAGTGAAAATAGTCAATTGAATTTTTCGTACAATCAGCTGATTTCACCTAACTTAAGTGAAATCAATTGATTGAAAAATGATGTGACCCCAACAAGCCCAACCTCAAATGCTTCAACAAGCCCAAGCCCACATAAAGGCCCAATCACTAGAAGCATGATGAGAAAGATTCACATGGGCCTCTCACAAGATGATCAAGTCAATCATGGGCTTTTTACATTATTCACATGGGCTAAAGAAATCTCTAAAATATGAGATGATACATGAAGGAAGTAGTATAGATTTAAATTGGGCCATTGTTTAGGCCTTGTTTTTCTAGAATAATAAATCAAACAATGTGTAGTTGAATTGATAAAATTGGGCTTGACTAAGCCCAATAGGAGATTTGGCCATGAGCTACCAAAGGTCAAAGGTAGACTAAGTGGAATTCAACATTCCTTCCTACACCTCATGGATCATGCATCCCATGGAGCCAAGTCCACACTCCACCCATGTGCCTCCTTCATCCAAGGGCTAAGAGAGTGTCTTCTTTTCCAAGTCTTCATCCAAAGGCTAGGAAGATGCCTCCTTCTCCAAGCCACCATCCAAGGGTGATGATTAAAGCTTCTTCTCCAAGCTTAATCTAAGGGCCAAGAATTAGTCTAGCTTTTAGGCTC
>Ga0214545_1010101_pt1 | contig 13921 bp, 8 predicted proteins | sample CNSS4metaG_FD_160064 | JGI IMG/M metagenome (GOLD analysis project Ga0214545, IMG submission 160064) | Root nodule microbial communities from cowpea collected in UCLA plant growth center, Los Angeles, California, USA - CNSS4 | ecosystem: Host-associated > Plants > Roots > Nodule | place: USA... | reverse complement strand
AGCTTTTTTTTTTTTTTTTTTTTTTTTTTTTTTTTCCTTTTTTTTTGTTTTATTTATTTTTTTTTGGTTTTTTTTTTTTTATTTTTTTTTTTTTTTTTTTTTTTTTTTTTACCTAATTTTTTTTTTTTTTTTTTTTTTTTTTTTTTTTTTATATTCCGTCCTTTTCCTTCAAATGAAGGCATAATAGGGGATTGTGCATTAAGTTTATTTTTTTTCTTGTGGCATTTTTTACCAAAATTTTGTGTAATAAATTTGTCTGGTTATTATTATTATAAAAGTGCATCCTCTTGTTTTCATGGTTATCACTTACAATACAACCTTGTCCCCCGGGCTAAAAATTGGTCAAGCAAGCGGCCTGTCTCGTGGGGTAGGTTTACTTGTTCACTGAAAGTGTCTCAATAGTTCTATTGCTCTGATATAATGCAGTAAATTTATATAGATTTAACAGTAAAGTAGATTTCATAAGTTTAATTGAAAAGAATATACATATATAAAATTGAATTTCAAACAATTTTTTAATGATTAATACCTTTTAATCTTTTGTTTTAAAAATAAGTAATTGTACTCATCCATTAATAAATGAGTAATTAAAATATGCTTAACACTAATACATTTTACTCACCAATAATTCACTTAATATTGATTTTCTTTTTCATCCCTAATTACACCTCAAACTTTTGTTCACTATTCGAATGATGTGCTTTGTGAAACTAAACTTAAACCCTTCCCTATTAAAAAATAGTTTGCGTTGCTAGATTATTAAGTCGTCCATATATATTTAATTCAACTTCTCTTTAAGAAGATATTTTGGATGAAAAAAAAAATCGGATAAAAACTTCAGCTGCATATTGTCTAGTCACTAGAGCTGCTGACTTATCTTAAAACTGAATTGTTACTGAGAAAAAAAATGCAAAAATCAACTATTATAAAATTGAAGTAAAATTATAGAAGTTATTCTGAAGTTTATACTTATTTAAATAAATTAAATTAAATTTTACTTTAAGTAAATCAAATTAAATTATTTTGAACTTTTGTTTAATTATTTGAGCTATACCTAATGAATATTTTTTTTAAATACATTTTTTTAATTCATAATTCTTTGTTTTTTGATTCATTTTTTTCAAAATTTAGTTTTTTATGCCATTTAATTTAGTATCAGTATTTTTAACAACACTAGTTGCGAAGAAACGTAGGAAACTTGTAATCGGCTATTGGACTCATATTTTGATATTTATTGAATGTATTACCACTTTTGTAAACAATAAAATATTAATTTATTTTATTTTAGTTAATAATATGATAAGTTTAAATTTTATTTAAAGTACTATAAGATTGAGAATTTAAGTACACAGTAGTAGTATTTAATGAAGGAACAAAATAAACTATTTGACTCAAACTATATGGAGGTTTTAGGTTAATCCATGACTTCAAATAAACTAAAGTATTTTTCCAAATAATTTTTATTTTTTACGATCATTATTTGTTTCACATACACTTCTACATATTACCATTAAAACAAAATTCAATTGATATACAGAATAATTGCTGGTGGTGTGAAACTTGATGGAAAAAATACATTTCACTTTAGATGAACCAGATAAAAAGTTAATCTATTTTACAACATTTATTACTTCAAACCAAAACCCTGTTAATATCACATTGCACAAAAATTACATTTATTTTGTTTGGATCAGGGATTTCTCACGAAAAAATAAATCAGAAAGAATCTTAACCGATAATTTTCAGTGAATGCAGACATCAGATGTTCTTAGATATCCTTGTTCCTTAGAGTGCCACGTCCACAATTAACTAAGTACACGTGTCATCATTATAAGCCTAAGCATGCCACGTATCAATTATCCTTATCATACTCACATAAACCTCTTCTCTCCACCGCTAAGCATTCAACCTTATCTCGCCTTCTATGTCATTTCATATGCTTCTCACCATATTTAGTTCATTTAGAATGGTAAAAAGCTTGCACCTTTATCACTTATTCTAACCATTCCTTTCTTCATTCTCATTTCTCTGAAAACAGAACCAAATTGGCCTTTCTTTCCTTTCACACATTTTCTCAGTAGCTTCACAAACAAAATGTCTGGTGGTGTTGGTCCAACCGGTTCTGACATTAGATTACCAAGAGAGGAACAAGTTGATCACAAAGAAGAACATGGACTTCACAAAACCATCACCACACCAAGAAAACCAAGTTTCCCGTCTTTCCGCCATCTCAATTGCTTGGCCGTGGTCATTGTGCTGTCTGCAAGTGGCATGATTTGTCCTCAAGACTTTGCTTTTGTGGCCTTTTCCATAGTCTACGTGTTGTTCCTGTCAAAAGTGGCTTTTCCATCTCTTCACCCATCAAAAGACACCCCAGTTTTCAACCCACAAAACAAAATGTTTGCCCTTTATATATTTGTAGCGGCCATCATTGGACTTTTTGCTCCAATTGCCTATATCTTAGACGGAATATTTGAGGGTGACAAAGAAGGGATCAAGGCAGCAGCACCCCATGTTTTTCTCTTGGCCAGCCAAGTTTTCATGGAAGGGGTGACATACTATGGCGGGTTCTCAATTCCGATTAGGGCTTTTGTGCCTATCTTTTACAATTCAAGGAGGATTTTCACGATTGTGGATTGGCTGAGGAGTGAGATCAACAAGGTTAACGAAGAACACAGTGGGTCTGCAAGGAGAATCTATGTGGGGAGAGTGCTTGCTGTGGCTAATATGGCCTTCTGGTGTTACAATTTGTTTGGATTTCTGTTGCCTGTTTATCTTCCTAGGGTTTTCAAGTTGTATTACTCTCCTCCTAAAGACAAGGACTGATCAAGGACAACACAACAAGGAGGTTTGCTTTTGCTTGTTAATGTTTATTATGTAATTTTAGTTTCTTCAACCTTAATTTCCTGTTGCTTAGTGTGTCGTACTTGGACATAACAGTTGTTGTTGTTTTTGTTTTTACTTAATAAACCAAACACTGATGATAAGTGAGTGCTGTTAAATAAATGTTTAAGTGTTTTGTAGAGTAAAATAAAGATCATAGAGGTAAGTTAGAGGGAAAAGAAGAGAACTTGAGAAAGTATTAAGCCGCAGAACATGGCGGGTATGACAAGAAAACATGTGATTGGGGTTAGAGAATTGTTAAATTTTGAAATAAAATAATATGGTTGTTGAGGGTGTTCATGGTGGTTGGGGTGGAGAATTGGCGGGTTATATGCGATAGTTGAGTTGAGAGTGATTGCATAAAGTATGAGAGTTGACTTTGAATGATGGTACAAAATATGAGAATTGTTATTGAATGGTCATATAAAAGATGATAGTTGTCAAAAGGAAAATTAAGAAAATGTGTTTTAAACAAAAGTGAATTAACCCACAAATTGTTCTTTTGGCTACTTATAGTTTACTATGATTACTTTAGAACTCTCTTATTTTTTTTTTTGTATTAATAGGTGTGAACAAAATTCAAATTATCATAAAATTAAATTATAAATATTTTAGATTATATAATACAAAATTTTATTGTACACGGTATAATTTATAATTCAGAAACATATTTCGCATATTATAAACATATTTTAATTTAGAATTTATTTCTAAATTATATACTTATAATTTGTAATATATTTTTAAATTTGTAAAACATGTTCTCAAATTTAAAAAAATAAAATAAAATAAAATATATTAATTTTTTAAACACCAAATACACCAATGGACTATAGAGATGGAGGATAAAATAATGTATTTTTATTTTTATTAAATGAAAACCAAACACTGTACCATGCGGAAAGAATTCATTATGATGTAACAAATTTGATCGGGAGAGGTACCTTGACCTAAAATTCAAAATATGTTTTAGGATCATCCTTTTCACACCCCGATAATTTCAATATGCATAGTAACCCGTTTACTATTATTTTCTTTATTTTAATTTCATTTCTCTTGTGACAATCACTTTCTTGATAACAAATAGATATAAGGAGAAGTTTAAGAGAGAAACGTCTTTTCTCAAGCACTAAGCAAAAGAAAAAAGTAGAAGAAGATTTTAGGATGATTTCTTAAAAAAATGGGACTTTGGGATGATCAATTTTGTCTTCTATTTTTTGATAAATATTGATGAGTACTTATCAATTGAAATTCAAGTATAAAGATATAGAAAAAGAACGGGAAACAGTGGCGTAATTATCTTTTAAGGAATAATACTTATACTCCAAATATTGATAAATATTGATTCGTACTTATCAATATTTATGAAAAGTTGTTTAGAGTGCATTTATTATGGTTGAAGTGATACGAAATGAATGTGAATTAGTGAGGGTCTATCTGAAGAACACATGTTGGACTTTATTTAGTTTGCAATTAAAATTTTTGGGGGATTGTTCGAACATTATTTATTCAACAACTCAGGTTTTTTTGTTAAGATTAAGAATTGATAAAGTTAATGAGTATTAATAACCTTGTTTTGAATCTTCTAAAGCGATGCACATTCTCAATGAGTTATAATTAGAGGTGTTAGAATAATTTTTAATTTGTGAGTCAATTGAGAATTTGTGAGTCAATTGGGTTTATTACGAGTTTGGGTTGGTTTAAAAAAAAATTAATTTTTTTAAAAATAAGTTAAATTCAATCCGGTTCACTCAACTTACTCGTTAAACAAGTTCAAGCTGGTTGAAGGTGGGTTGGTCTATTTAGTCCACCGACATTTTTTTTTTATTTTTTAATATTATTTATTACTTTTATTCACGATTTTATATTTTTAAATGATAGAATGTTACTTAATAATATTTAAATAGTTTGAATGTTTAATTAATTTGATTGTCAAGTTATATATATTGATACTTTAATTTTTAACTATAATTTTTATAAGCAATTACTCAAACAACTGTCTTATAAATAATTTTTTCTAAATTAATACAACAAAAATGTATAATTTTTTTATTTATATTTTGTTAAATAGGAGGACAGAAAACATGTAATATTAGTCATGTTTTTCTTAGACTGTATGGATACTTTTTTAAAAATAATTCATCATATATTAGTGGTGAACATGATTAAGATATTGGTTTTTGATTTTACTATAATTATTATTTCATAGATTATTTAAAAATATATTTAAATATTTGAATACTAAAAATAAATAAATAAATAATTTTTTTATATGGATTGGTGAGTCAACTCACTTAATTTATCAATCCGTGATAAATTGAATTGAGTTACAAAATTTTTTGTTCACCATAAAATAAACCAGATTATATTTACTCATTTCTAACCCAACTTAATGAACCAACCAATATTAACCGGATTGTATTTGTTTATCGGCTCTAGTGAGAATAAGTTTCTTTCGATACCCTAATTAAATGTAAGTTTGGTAAAATTTAAAAGTGATGATGTAAAGACAACAATTTACATAGTATTTTCTCTTTATTATACCATTTATTACATTTGTCTTTTTCTGTTGTGAAGACTTATGTAAATGGTTAGAATAATTGTATTTATATATTATCATTAAGTGTACGAAAATGTGTTGGAAACATATATCAGCTATATCGTCGTACCTATTTTCCTAGTATAGGTGTATAATACAGTCTTTTAATTTTACATACTTTTTATATCAATTTTTAATTATAAATAGAAAATTATGAGAGGAGTTCTTCAAGTTCTTCAAATTATATTTTCTCTCTTTTAATTTTATGGGCACTTAAATATAAGAAAAAATGTTTCTATTCCATGGAATGAAATATAAATAACTTTAATTAACTTGTTTTTGTTTGATGGCATTATTTTAAAAATACTTTTTAATTTAAAGACGTGCACTCTTTTATAGTAAACATAATTAGATACTTTAGAAAATGTAGTTTTATTTATACGAAATCCAAAAAAATATTGGAATTAAGTATTTTTTTATTAGCTAAGTGCTGACATAAAAAAAAATGAAAAGGAGACTCCTTTTTTGTGAAATGCTAAAAATATTTTGAAAACTTTGAGTGTATTGTCGTGTAATCTTTAATACTTCTTCAGTTTAGTTTTTAAGCGTCGCATTTTTAAGTTCTTTAAGTTGCGTTGAATTCTTAATTCTGTTGAGTTGAAAGAAATAATTTATTATAAGTTTTAAGTCAATTAGAATTTAAAATAAAATTTATTTTTTATTGAATTTGAAAAAAAAAATGTCAAATATTGAACAAAAGCTGAAACACTATTTTGATGTACCATTCTAACTTATTTTATCCCATATTAAAAGTATCTTTTTAAATCCTTTGGGTGTTTTAACTATGATTTAAATCTTCATGTAAAACTTACTGTTTTTACGATTTACTTTCTATACAAATATCATGTTTTTTATTTACAAATATATAAAATTTGTTCCCAATAAACATTTTATTTAAGAAAGGGTTGTGATGAGACTTATGGATGTGACTTTTCGTAAACATCTCTTAAAGATAAAAACAAATGAAATTAACTCTTTTATATTTGAAAAAAACTATTTGCTAATGAATTGAGAGTTAAATTTTAAAAATTGAATAGAAAATAATTTTTACAATTTAATTTATTTGCATGATCTATTAATTTATGATGAAACTGAATTAGTTTTTATTATTCTTGTAAGCTTAGAAGAAACCCATTTTTTCAAACCAGTTTCACTGAAACTTTAGTTATAAATTGCTTTGTTTAAGTGTATGCAATTGAAATTGATTGATGTGTTATCTGTATAAAATATTTTTCTATCGAATACCATAATTTATTAAATTAAATGGTATTTTATTCGATCATTTCTTTCCCTTGACAATATTTAAATATTGTTTTTTACGCACGCACACATAAATAAATTCATCATTATCATAACTTTGAAGCTTAAATACGCACCATGTTACTAGAGAAAACTATGTAACTGTCTTATTCAATTGGATTAGTTTTTGTCTTCTTTTTTTTCAGTCTGATTTATTTTCAATATAAATATGAGATAGAAATTTTGTTTTCACTTTTACATTTTTTTAAAACTCACTCATTGGCTTGAAATATATTATATTTGTCGAATTACTACTCTTTTAGGCATGGTACGATAAATTTTAGTTCTGCAATTTTCTTATAAATTTTTGTTGTTGTTGTGTGATAAATACAAATTTGTCAAAATACACTTCTTTCACCTAATTTGAAAAATCATAGTGTGAAAGCAATATTAATCTACTTTTTTCCCCACGAATTAAAGCTTAACACCTCTCATACCATCAAATCAATGCAACCTAAAATTTGAGGTGTAATTTCTTTGGATAACAAAATTGTGGCTGAACTTTATCCTTTTTGGAGCATTAAAATCACTAAAATTATAATATGAAAAATGGCACACATATAACCTGTGGATGAACTTTACCTTCCAAAAAGCATTGAAGTCATTAAAATTATAATATGAAAATTTAAATATAACATTTTTATACTACATCTTATCTTATACACAAAATTACCATGTAAGTATTAACTATGTTACTCGTTATTCACAATTCACATATACATAGAAGTAGCATTCTCTTAACATATATTTGGAAAGAGTATATTGGAAAGAGTAAAAAAAAAAAAGAATTTAAGAGGAAAAATATTGTGGAAATAAAGTTGTTTGGATTTTAAAGGATCCAAAATTAAAATTTATAAAAGTTAATAAATGATGTGATAGATTTAGTAAATTTAAAAAATATTTTTATAGATAAAATTTTAATATTATTATTATTATTTATTTTTATGTTATAATATTTATTTATTTATTTTATTAATGTTTATAATTATTTTTTATTTTCATTTATTTATTAATATTATTATTTGATTTATTATATTCTTTTTATTTTAATATATTATATTTATTTATTTAATAATTATGAAATTTGTTTTTAATATAAAACTAAAAGAAAGTAAAATACTTTTCCTTCAAATATTGTAATAAGTAAGGCAATTTTATCTTGTTTTTTGAAATTTGTTGTCTCGATATTTTTTATATTTTTAATTTATGCACTTACAAATTTTCCATATATACAGGAACAACAAACACACCAACAAGTGTGAATCAAAGAAATTCAATCAATATAATGACTGCTTAGTTAATATTTTAATTAAGCATATAGTCTAAATAAAATAAAGTCAAGGAAAGAGTACTAAAAGTAAATACATGAAAATGAAAAATGAAAAATTTCTTAAATACAATTTAAAAGTATACATTTACAAGTGATAAAATTATTCTTATAAATAATTAAAATTTAACTTTTTCATCATAAAACATTTTAATCTTTTATTGAAATAATTATTTTCTGAAAGTTATTGTGTCCGATCGAAGGAAGGTTTGGTTAATGTACTCTTTTAGTCTAATTATTATATTATTATGTAAAATAAAAAGCAATTTGGACAGCCAATGCAATAATGATTATGATTATATGATTATTGTACAAAACAAAAACAAGAAAACTTCTTATGCTTTTTTGTGATAGTGGGAGGAGCAACGGATAAGATATATATCATAATTATTATAAAACATAACAAAAACTCTATTTTTGTGATTGATTGAGCAATAAATGTAACATGTGCAGTATTACCTATTTATATATATAAAATATCCTCCTGGTCTCAGTCTCAGGCTGTGCAACAGTGCCATTTCTCTGTGTGATTGATTTTGTCTGGTTTGTGTGTGAGAGAATCACAGTCATAGAGAGATGTGGCCCTTCTGCAGGAAAGGGGCTTCTGGGTTTTCATCATCTTCCACTGCAGAGCAAGTCACTGAAGGTCTTGATGGAACTGGTCTCACTGCCATTGTTACAGGTCCCTTACTTCTTCTTTTCCATTTCTCCTCGTGGGTATCTTTCTTTCGTGTAAAAAACATGTTTTTTTTTCTTTCCCTGATGACCTTTTTGTCTGATCTTGCAGACACTGTTTTGTCGTTGTAGTTGGCTTTGAAATCTTGGTTTATTCATATGTTCTTGCTGCAATTTTTCTTCTTTCCAGTTCACTGTGTGACTGAACAAATTGAAAAATGTTTAATCTCTGGTTCAATTGGCTTATGCTATCGCTAAGCAGGCTAAGCGGTAGTTCTTTCTTACCTATAAATTTGTTCATCTTGTTAATGAATTTTTTAGTGTGCCCTATTGTTGAATACATGTTTTGTGTGCTATATGTTGCATAGGGCCAATGATTTAAATTGGGGTTTCAACTGAGGTTCAGTTTGGATCTTTGATATAGTAAAGAATCGTAGCGTAGGCAGCCACAGTTGTGGTCGGGTTGCAGTCATAGACAATCCAAAATTGTCGACTTCGGACTGATTTTTAAATTAAAACCTTCTGTATAGAAAACACTACTGGGAAGTAGCATAGTTTATCATTTCATACATATGTATGCTTTATTGAATTATTGCAATTAGCATGGTAAATAATTGTCGGAATGTTCCATCGTTTAAATATGGTATGTGAACATTGTGGTAACAGGAGCATCCAGTGGTATTGGCACCGAGACTACACGTGTACTTGCTTTGCGAGGTGTCCATGTGATTATGGGTGTGAGAAATATGATTGCTGCTAAAGATGTCAAAGAAACAATACTTAAGGAGATTCCCTCTGCAAAAGTTGATGCCATGGAATTAGATCTCAGTTCAATGGATTCTGTCAACAAATTTGCATCAGATTTTAAGTCTTCTGGTCTTCCGTTGAACATCTTGGTGTAAGAAAAGCAGATGACATGAATCATATTATCATCTATTAATTCACTGTTTTTACCTGAAGTTCTTAGTTACTAGTTCTCTCTCGTTTTATGTGGCTATGATGCAAATGATTCTTGTAATTCCGATCATTCAAGAAAGCACAGGGGTAATATTGTTTTCTGGTTTGTTTAGAAACAACGCAGGAATTATGGCGTGCCCTTTCAAACTCTCTGCGGACAAAATTGAACTACAGTTTGCCACAAATCACTTAGGTATGTTGAGAATCTGATTGCACAATTCAAGTTCTAACTAACTGAGTGTTCTTCCATGTTCAAGTTCATTTGATTACTGATAGTGACACTGCTTTATATTCATCAACATGTAATTCTATAACATTTTGGCACTTGCAGTAGTTTGTAGTTGGTGTGGTCCATATGATTCATATCTTTCTGATTATTTAGATAATTACTTACTCGAATGATCAATATATAGTCATAGACGAACGAATCCTTTCATTTTCTCTCTTGGGTAAGTGGTCATAAGTCATTGAAACATTGAATGTGTGTATTACTATACTTACGAAGTTATGATTGTCTCAACGTATATTTTACAATAAACATCAAGTAGCTACATTTTTGTTCTTTTAAATTCACTGACTGAGAGGATGTGTTAGTGATCTTAATACTGATTGTTTTACTTAATATAATTTTGCAGGTCACTTTCTATTGACAAATCTTTTGTTGGACACTATGAAGAAAACTTCACGTGAAACTAAGAAAGAAGGAAGAATTGTTAATGTCTCTTCTGAGGCACACAAGTTTGCATATTCTGAAGGAATCCGTTTTGACAAAATTAATGATGAGTCAAGGTAAATGTGTAACCTAAATTCAAATTACAACAACATATGCTGTTGGAGATGCCAGATCTGATAAAAAAAAAACCTGTTCATAGGATATGTAGATTCTTTTTTTTTCTTTATCAGGAACTGTATGTGCAGAGGGCCTGATTTTATTCCTATGTAAATCAACATATTTATAGAACATGAGCAAAAAAGAAAAACTATCAGTTAATAAACTGATAAAGATAATGTCTAAAAAATAGGATAAAACAGATTTATCCTATCAATTAACACAACTTTTATTTAAAATAAAATAACACAGTCTAATACATTCTGTATTTGCTCGGGCAGTTATACATTCAACAGGATCAAATGCTCATGGATATAATTGTAAACTCTATGCACTTCTTAGTTGCATTTATTGCATTAAGAATAGAGACATGATTATTGTAGTACTTGTTGAAATGAGAAGTGTTATGCATATTCGATTATGTATGCTTCCTTGTTTACAGATGAAACAATTAATTCACTTTAATTTTCTGGAAAAAATTGACCACGAAAACATGATTCCTGTACCTGTAGTGTTGGTCAATTGAAATGACATGTATATTTAATTATGTTTGCTTCCTTGTGTTCAGTTACAGCAACTGGCGTGCATATGGGCAGTCAAAGCTTGCCAACATTTTACATGCCAATGAACTTTCAAGACGTCTCAAGGTGTGCTTTACATATTATCTCGGAAGCTATAAAGTTATTTAGGATTTAATATAGAATTACTTAATTTTAACAGCATTTTATTTGCTGTTTTTTTTTTTGTATGAAATTTTGCCTGTTTCATCTTGAACAGGAAGATGGGGTGGAGATTTCTGCAAATTCTCTTCATCCTGGAGCAATTACCACCAATCTTTTTCGTCATACTGGAATAAACGGTAACTACCACACTGTACTATTCATGTCCTGTCAAGAATTGTACAGGTCCTGAGATTTGCTCTACTAAATTATTTATTCTGCATTATCTTGTTTATTTACTTTTAATTTCCTTTTAAAATGCAGTAAGCTCGTATATGTGTGCATTGCTTTTTTGTCATAAATTTGGTACACAAATATTTAACAAAAACCAACACCAGGAATGATAATTGCCTTTTTTGTCTAATTAACTGGCAAACTCAGCAGCATAACTTCTCTCCCCATATTGTTTTGTTATGATTACAAATATAAGGTGTATCTGGATTTTAGTTGGAATATTCTTACTAACTTTCATTTCCCATTAACACTATATCAACATGTTTGATATATTTTTTTCTTCAGATGGGTTATAAGTCAAATTTACCTCAAATTCCTGTTGACTTAAAAACTATAATGAGTTTTTTTTTTCAACTTTAATCAAGTTCAACTCAACTTAATTAAGTTCAACTCAACTTAATTTTAATTCAAACACACATAGAGCTTCCAAATTATGGGTTTGGGACTCAAGTCTACAACTGCTCCATGTCTTGTTCAATGTTGATGCTTACATCAGGTCCATGATCAAGTGTTTTATCAGTCAGCCCTGCTGAATTTTGAATACGGGCATACTCAAGAAACTTTTGAGCATTCATGTGAAGCACTTCTCATGGTCTTTTTAGTTTTAAATATCAATTCATCTCTATGAATTTTGTTAATTTTTTCTATTGGAGATAATGACTAGCTGAGTTTTATGTGTATATTTCTGTTTGATTTGTGCAGGTATAGTTAATGGTATTGGTAGACTCGTGTTTAAAAATGTCCAGCAGGTAACATCATTATAAATGTTGGACATTAATGTGCTGTAATTTAGGGCATTATTCTAGACCCCATCTTTTTTTCATAATCACCAATACTCATTTGAGATACCAAACATTTATTTGTTCTTAATTATATCCAATAGAATTAAAAACGTTTATTATGAAATTAACCTGACAAAGCCATAATGATACAGTGTCCTCTTTTTAACCAAGAAGAGGATTGAAACATTCCTCGTGTCTAGTCTGAGATTCTTCTGACCTTGTAATGCAGGGAGCAGCAACAACATGCTATGTAGCATTGCACCCACAAGTGAAGGGAATTAGTGGCAAGTATTTTTCAGACAGTAATGTGGCCCGAACAACCTCACTGGGGACTGACGCTGATTTGGCCAAGAAACTTTGGGATTTCAGCTTGGATTTGACCAAGTAAAAAACCCAGCTATTATTTCTCAATGGAGATAGCATGTGTACTTACTGAATGTTAAGCTTCAATATACGACTTCATGTAACTATTTCTATCAAAATTGTCATCACCTGTTGCATAGGCATGAATTTTAGGCATACAGTCTATAATTCAAAGATCCTACTTACATGGCACAGAATTTATACCAATTTATATAAGAATATAACTTTCTGTACTATTATTTGACTACCTGGTAATGTATGGAAATAGTATGACCAAATGTTGGTTTCTTGTCCAATGGTCACTCTCAAGTTCTATTCTCTTTAGGTCTAATGAAGTTTTGCTTAGATTGTCTAGGGAAATCTACTTACTTCCTTATAATGTTTCTCTCACCCTTTACTTTACTGTAATTGGGTTAGTTTACTGTATTTGGGTTAACTTAAAGTGAGATGGAAAAAAAAATGAAAATGGTGCAATTTTATTTGAAAATGAAACAAGTCGTGTTTGAAAGAATGTTCTCATGGAAAAAAAAATTCCTACTTAAGTATAATTTTTTGTTATCAAAATTATGTTTTGTAGCATTATATTGTTTTCCGAATTTATAAAAAATGTCATATTTTAAGCTTGGCTTTTCAATTAATGTGACTTTTTTTTTAAAGAATACTCGTAAGTAATGTCCAAATGAAATTGTACTATTTTGATGTTTTACCCTCACTTGTGTCTTCATAGATATATATTGCATTTCTACTACCTGTGTGCTCACATGAATATTGCATTTCTGTTGTTATTGTATATATTACGTCTGCTTATATTTAACTAGATGACCTAACAATGTATTTTTGTGTGATTCATATATTTGAAGTTAAAAGAAAAAATCACTCATTTTAAGTATTTCACGAATGTATCTCTGATCAAAAGGTTCATCAGAAGGTCAAATCAACTTTTGGTTTAATTATGATGTCTGTGATAGAAAGTTAAGAAATTTAAATGATCAAAGATCTTTGAATTGAATTTAAGATTATAAGGATTTAATTTAATTGTTGTCAGTAAAAAATAATTACATGTGAATTAATTGTATTCCATAAAAATATTAATTTATCTGTACTGTCAAAAGGAAATGCATAATTTAACGTCATACAAAATTAGTATAAAAAATAATTCTAATAAAAAAGTGACATAAATATTTATAAAGACATTTAAATATATATATATATATATATATATATATATATATATATATATTATTTATTTATATT
>Ga0214545_1010100_pt1 | contig 13922 bp, 12 predicted proteins | sample CNSS4metaG_FD_160064 | JGI IMG/M metagenome (GOLD analysis project Ga0214545, IMG submission 160064) | Root nodule microbial communities from cowpea collected in UCLA plant growth center, Los Angeles, California, USA - CNSS4 | ecosystem: Host-associated > Plants > Roots > Nodule | place: USA... | reverse complement strand
TTTAGTGTGGGCTTAATGGCTATTCAAGTCCCTTAGTTGGATGATTTTTCAGCACCTAATGGTTACCCTTCTGCTAGGTTTTCTTTGCCTCTTCACATTCAAACCACAACTAATAGTTAGCAAAAATCCTAATGGTTACCTTTCTGCTAGGTTTTCTTTGCCTCTTCACATTCAAACCACAACTAATAGTTAGCAAAAATAAAGCTTACTCTATGCCCATCAATATTTGAACCCATGACCTTCCACTCATAAGAACAAAGCATAACCAATATGCCAAATCACATTTTGTGATAACCATTATAATATTATGATTATACTATCACTCACCATTCACAATTACATTACCAAAACAAAATAATAATAAACCATACAACACATAATTGGCATACATAGGACTCGAACCCAAGTCCTCTCACATAATCAAAGTACTCTCAACCACTTGAGCTAGTACTTTTGCACATCACATCAAACAATAATTAATGTCATAAAGGCTCTTTCTCCTCGCATTTATTTATTAATTAATTAATATCACGGGTCTTACATCGTACCTAACCTAAGGATCCAGTTAGTTGGATGTCCTTGTTTGGTAAGCCAAAGACGTGTCTCCTTACTCCCTAAACTTATTCTTTCAAAAGTTTTGAAAACACATTCTCTAGAATGGTGATAAACCTTTATGGTCGTTCCTACTTCTTTGATGGAGATAGACCCACGTCTCCCCTTTTTTGGACTCATCATCCTCTTCATTATGATGATTGGCCGAAGACAATGATGATTGCAGAAGATTGCAGGATTCTTAGTTTCCTAGATACTCTTCCTCAGCACCTTCCCATGCGTTAGATGGTGATCATATTGGACTCCTATCATTTGGATGTTGTTATGTTTGGTATGTGATGGACCTATTTTCTCTGTAGGTGTTGTGTTAACTTAGCTCCTTTTTTGTGTGTTTTATGCAGGGTTGATGGCCTCTCATTAGGATACTTGTGTTGGTCAGAATAGTCACTTTTCAATAATTGTGTGATCAATTGAATGCTCGTAAAAAGGGAGTCGGAGTCTCTAACCCTCCGATTGATAACTTGGCCATGGTGACTGTGCAAACTGGGACGGGGAGTCCTCAACCTCCTTCTACCGCTGAGAAGAAAATAAACAAAATAGGTCTTAGGGTATGGGCACATCTTAACGTGTTTCTCCTAAGCATCCTTGATTAGACAAAGATAAAGCTTATAATGAGTTGATGGGAACCAAGATAAAAAAATTTATGGCATTAGATCACTATTTCTCACAGTGAAGCTAAGATCTTTGGCTCATCTCCACTTCCCTCATTGATGAAAGCGTTTGCGGAGCTTCAGTCACGAGCCTTAGTAATTGGCAGACAGATTGGCCATAAGCTTGTAAAGACAAAATATACTGAAACGTTGGAGGCCAAGATCAAGTCTTTGAAACATCAAAAGTATAATAAGTGTAGCATATTCAAAATGTATTAAATGTCTGACCTACACATCATATTTATAGGCGCTTGGACGAGCTTTTACCCTAATGTTGGCCAAATGGTGGCCCAATCATTTTTTAATCTTGTTTAGTATGTTAATCCAAGAATTAATTGTAGTCATTGTTTTCTTTACATCCGATTAGTTGGGTCGATCAACGATCTGAATATTAGACTAATTGGTCTAAGTTAACTTTTTCCTTATTTCATGGGTGATATGTACAAATATGAATACATATTTTTTTTAATAAATCTATATACAAATTTTTTTTGACTATCAAATTTAAAATGAAAAATTATTAGATTCTCAAAGTAAAAGTGTTTGAATACCTAAATGTATTTAATTCTCGATATTCATTTAAGAAGTGGACTTTAAACTAATTCAACCTTATCAAAATCAAATTGTTAAATAAGGTTTGCATCCACTTATATATTGTAAATTAACATTATTTTTAGTTAATGTAGGACTTTCAACCCATTCACTCCTCGAAATATATATATTTCGAGTGTAAGACTAGATATTAAAAGGTAATTTGATAATGACCCAAAAACGAGTGAAATGATAGACTCAATAAACAATATATTAATTTTACTAGTATAAGTTTTAACCATAACTTTAATACTATATTAAGAAGTGAATTTTAAATTTAATTCAATCTTACACAAATGACTTATAATAAAATCTACACTCATATGGTGTACAAAGTGAAGTGATACACCATCATTCCCTTAATCCATTATGAATCGAGTAGGAAATGGTAACGTGTAGGTATGTCTTTAAGTCCAAAAGTCAGCAACGACAGCATTAGCAGCAAAATGTTACCAACACCCATGTTCCCATGTTTGTTAACGTAGCAAACCCAAAAAACAACATTACGTCACTTCTTGTTCATGAAGTAGTTATAAGCTATACTTGCGTCATACCAATTTCTCTACCTAGCTATTCTTCAAAACACGAATAAAGTCTCTTTACTACAAGTTATGCGCGTTTCGACAAAACTTCTAAACAAACATTAAAATTAATATTTTTCTTTTGCATTAGAGTTATTATCATTTTCTTCAAAGTCTTATTTTAATTTATGTATAAACCTTTTTTCACTTGTAAGAACACTGATTTTACTTTTATCTTAAAATGTTTATATAACAATTTCCTTAAACGTATTTATGGTGTTAAGACTCAGATTCTTTCTTATTTTATGATTGGTGTCTAACTAATTGGTACCCTATTCATCTAATACTAATATATATTTAGTAAAGAAATTTTGATTAAGACAATTTAAATTACTTTTAATAATATTAAAGGAATATTTCTGGTAATAAATGTAGAGAATCTAAATAATAAATATTAATGAGAATAATATTACATAAAGTTAAACAAGCATGTCAATAGAAAACAAAACAAATGACGTGAAATGCTTTAACTTAGATTCTTCGTACTCCTTTTACTTTTTGTCTGGATATGTGATCCACTTGTTTCAAAATGCAACGGAAAAAATCACATTATTGTTGGATAAAGGTACTTTATACTGTTTTTCTAATATTGATTACTTACGTGAAAGCTAAAGTAGTTGGAGAGATTATCATGTTTGGAAAACATTATTATATTTTAACTAACAAGCAAAGTTTAAGATTAGTTCTCCTTTTGGCTGCTCAAGTTATCTTTCACTTTCTCTACCTCAATGATTTAGATATGAAAAATGGATTATTAATATTGTTTAAACTGAGATATGGATTCTTAACAGTTAGCAGTTTTTCACACTTTCATCCCATAATTGTATTTTGTTCTCAACATTAAATAAATATTTGGTGTAAATATTTGATTTAAACATATAATTACTGTGTTAATATGAACGATTTGATTTCTGATTAACATTTAGAGATAATAAACACATTTTTGTCATTTTCTAGGCTACCATACAAAGAGATGGAAAACCTTAAATGAAAGAAGCAAAGAGAAAGAAATACGTTGCAAGACAAATCACTCCATTCGTCCGTTTTTTATTGCAAATTTTATAGAAGTATTATTCCTTTTTGAAGTGCCTATAATGTTCTATTTATAAAGTTTTTACACAACATTAACATTTAAAAAATAAAACTTCTATAACTTTTATTCTGTGTTGAAATCTCTTAACTCTATTCAATGTGTGCCACATTTTTTTTTTAATTTAATCAACAATGTAATTATAATTGCTTCTTCATTCCTTTCATCCAATAAAGGCTTTACTAATTTCTTCAAACTTTTATCGACCTAAGGCTTTGTGGAGTAGTAGATCTTTCTCAAGTTCACCTCTCTGAAGTTTGTCTCGAGATCTTTCAAATCTGCTTGATTTTCATGTTTTGTACTTCACATAATTTAATAGTATGATTAAGAAATAAAAATATTAACTTTTATAATTCAAGTTAAAAAAAATTAATTTTAGTTTATTAAATTAAAAGTAGAGTATCCAGTCCATGAATGGGCTAAACGAAACGTGAGGGTTATCAAATAGTGGCAATTACGTAATTGACATATCCTGCATAACATAAATGCCAAATGAAAACAAGAAAAGAAACTTAAAAAAATGCAAAAGTGCTTTCATTGAGAGTCGAACTCAAGACCTCCCGCTTACTAAACGGGTGCTCTAACCAACTGAGCTATGAAAGCTTTTGATAAATTCATAAATTTTACATTATTATTTTATATTTCCATGAAGAAGTGTGTATACAACATGGTGAGAAAAGTGGTGGTGACATTGGGTCTTTCAAACATGAATTGTTAATGACATAAGAATTGAAAACTGTGATGGGAGGCAATAGAAGTAAAGCATGAGTCCATATAAAATTTTCACCAACACTCATGGTTTTGGAAGGTTCAAACAAGCATATACGTATGACGAAAGATTTCAAACAATTACAAGAAATTAAAATATATAATAATTGAATTACTCGTAATTTTTTTTTAAATAATTAGTTTGGATAAAACAATTTAATTTTTATTTTATGGCGAACTCAATTATATCTTTGAATCTAACTTAACTTAGTTTGATCTACAATCCAGTAAAACTTATCTTGATTTTGGTTCAAGTCGACCTTTGACCCGGCTTGACCTTTGACTTTGTCTGACTCGACATTCGGCTCGGTATGATCCGACTCAACATTCAGCTTGACCCGTCTCAACTCGACTTTCGTCTTGATCCAACCTAACTTGACATTTGAACCGACCCAACTTGACTCGACCTTCGTATCGGTTCAACCTTCGGCCTGACTCGGTCTAGTTTGACCTTTGGCCCGAGCCGAGCCGACTTGACCTTCAGCCTGGGCCAACCTAGCTCAACCTTCCACCCGAGCCGATCGAGCTAAACCTTCGACCTGAAATAGCTTGGTTCGACCTTCTGGCTGACCTAACTCGATTTTTTGGACCCGTAAACTTTTTTTTGTCTTAACCATTGAGCAATTTCACAACTTGAAAAATTTCAATTTCCTTCTTTTTTGAGTGAATTGTAAATTGTATTATTTTGGTCATTTGAAATACCTTATTAAAATTCTTCAATTCCAATTTCATTTTAATTTCCTCATCCAAACATATAACTTTCCTTTACCTTGTGTTTGGATGGAGCATTTCAACAATGCTTAGAAATTGAAATGCTTTGCATTTGAATTGCTTGCAATTAAATTCCATTCATTTTCTAAATAACTTGTTTGGATAAGAAAATTAAAATACCTTACATTTCAATTTCTTGTACGGTCCCTTTCAAATAGTTGGGTCCGTTTGGGTCGTCAGGCTTGTCTGGATAGTCTGGCCCGTACGAGTCGTCGGGCCCGTCTGGATCGTCGAGACTGTCCTGTTCGTTGGGCCCGTCCACGTCGTCGAGCCCGTCCGGGTCGTCAGGCTCATCCGGGTCGTCAGACACGTTCGGGTCGTCGGGCAAGTTCAAGTCGTCGTGCTCGTGCGGATCGTCTAGAATGTGAGGTTGAGTGAGAAGAATTTCAAATTCCACCTATTTTGAGGATATTTGAATTTCTACTAATTTTGCTAATTGAAATCCTTCAAAAAAATGTTTGCATTTGAAATGCTTTTTAATTTCTCTATCCAAACAAAATATTTCATTACAAAAAAATCTAAATTCTTCAAAAAAATGAATTCCTTCATTAAAATACTCTATCCAAACACACTCTTAAAGAATTTTAAATTCTCCAAATAAATAAATTACTTTGTTAAATTGTCTCATCCAAACACACCGTAGAGGTTTTGAAGAAAAAACATATTTTCATATTAAAAGAATCGTTTGTTTGTTTTCCTTTTAACGAATTTCACATATTCTATGTTTTTTCAAACATAAGTGGTAAACATTTACTAAGCCTTTAGAAATCAATTTACTTAACTGATGCATGGTGTGTGCAGTCTTTCTATACCACAACCAAGAATCTTCATCATTTGTTATTAAGCATGTTATGGTAAAGACTTCGTTACTAAAAAAATTGATTATATGTGATTATGAGTTTTGTTAATTGCTCGTCTATTCAATTGTATTGTGGATATGGGATTAGTAGTAAGGATCAGAATCACCTTTACGACTATCTTCTAGAGATGGGCATGACGAGACCACAAAGGCATCTCAATCTAGTTAAATTACATTACATCAAATTTGTAGTATTGGAAGCTAGAATAGTAAAACTATTTTTGTTTCTTTAAGTTTTCATATTTTCGGAAGGTACATCCTACTTAAATAACTATTGAGATACATATAGATTAGCAATTGTGAATCCAAAAATAATTAATCATGTTTGTTACTACTACTATTAAATATATCCGTAATAGCAAAAATTCAATATTTCACTAAAGAAAGCATTATTATGATAATATGACATTCCCATCCAAATGATGTGCGTGTGTGTGTAAAATTATATTATTTATTAAATATTTTTGGGCGTTGCATCACCACTTCTAACCCAAGATTCGGGAACGCCATTTATGGCTTTAGTTTCCTAGTGAAAACTCAAGACTGTTGATAACAATTGCGTGCAGGTCCAGATTTGTATGACCTGTGAAAACAAGCCTCTAAAATTATAGGGATATCAGATAGCCGAAATGTCCTAGCATTCCATTAAGTTGACAGTGAAATAAGGACGGAAAAAAAGTACACAAGACTGAGGAAACGACTGCATAAACCACACAATTTCCGTTTCAAAACGGCTTTCATTTTACTCATTTTCCCATCAAGAACAAAAGAAGCAAAAGTACTCTACAGTCAGAATTAAAGCAAAAAGAATAGAAATATATTTTGGAAGCTTTGCCGTTATATTTAGCAGCGGACAGCGTTGTTTTCAAAGCTGAATGATAAATTTGTCTTCTTTGTTGAGCCAAAGTTAAACTTGAGGTCTCCAGTTTCATTCTGAACAGCAGTATTGCTTGTGGAAGGGAAGCAAAAAACTATGGCCGGACACTTTTTCAAACCAAAACTATAAGACAGTTCAGTGGATCCTTCTTTTAATTGGTGCTGATCCCCAGCAGAAAACAAAGGCATGATGGATGGAGTTGGTGGCTCAGAGAATACAGAAGAGGAAGTTGAAACAGGAAAGGTAAATCCAGAGCCATTATCGGATGCTACTGTCCATCTTGATTCGGGCTTCTCAATAGCAATAGGAGGCAAAACTGGTTTAATGGTGGCAGGGTTAGTGGGAGCCTGCTTTTCTTGATTTACACCATAAGGATGCCCTCCCCTTGGGAGAGTCATTTTTGTAGCATCCTGCAAAGTTAGCACATCAGTACACTTGGTTCTCATTATTAGCAACCAATAACTAATGTACCCTCACATCACTCCACTAACAAATCATATGCATCATTTTCTCGCATTTCGAACCCACCTCAGCATTGGACCCTCCTACCCCCTCTCACATTTTTCAATAAGATTATCAACACAAATTTGGATAGTTAGACAGAAAAATCTCTTACAGCCAATATATAATTAGAGAAAAAAAAAAAAGTTGTAGTGCTTACATCATTTCCAAGTCCGGAGTTGCTGCTATTATAAGCATTCACATCAGGCACCAAAGTTTCTTCTTTTCTAACTTCGATAGATTTATCAGTACTATCCTTCAGTTGCGTACGCGCGTGGTAATTTCCCTGGCCTTCAATCAATAAAGTAGATTTCTTTCCTTCAAGCCCATCAGATTTTTGAGGGCTAAAATCATTTAATTTATGCAAACCATTATCTTCATTTGAAAAGATAGTACGGAACTCAGTAGAAGATTCAGAGTTCCTCCATTTTGGTGCCTGCTTCAGCTCAGCAATTTTCTCTTTAGGTGTGGGAATGTTTCTATCAATATGGTCTAATATTTTCTTAGCCATCAAACTGGAATGCATGTGTACTGTTGGAACACCCACTGGAAAGCCCAGTGGCTTAGGAGTGGAGCCTGTCCCCATAGTTTCTATGCTCTTTGCAACAGGAGTGAAACTATCAACACCAAAACTTTCTCTCTGTGAAGGACCATTCAGAGATGAATAAACTGGTTTTCTTGAAGAAGATTGTGCACCAACCCTATGCCTAGTCCGACGAATAGGTCCAACAGATCCATATCCACTTTCTGATGCTCCAGCTTTAGATTTATCCTGTGTTTAACATAATTAAATTACGAGCCAAACGAAAGAAAAAAAATCCTAGTTTAAAAAAAAAATCCAAAGAAGAAATTTCAGAGATATAATTCAAATGACAGAAAATTAAAAAATAAAATAAGCTCAACCATAGATTAAGAATTTAGTGTCAAACAACTTCTACAAAAACAGGGTAAAATAGAATGCAAAAGAATAATGCATTACTTCTATGGCCATTCTAAATTAGAACATAAAAGTTACAAAAGCAAAGATTTGGAAATTTGGCTAGTATAATAAAAAAATTTATTGTTACAAATAGATAGTAAAATGTGAAAAAAGAAATAAATAATTTTTTGTAAAATTGTTAAAGATATCATTTGATTAGTTAGAAATTCAACATCGACTATAAACATGACTTATGTGACTCGTGCTACCATTGCCATTGCAATGAACATAGTAATTCAATTCTAAAACTATTGTCAAGACAACAAGGATGAAATTGTACGGATCCTAAAGTATGTTAAAACTGTTCTTGGCAAAGGCCTTGTATATGAAGATAATGGAGATACTCATATTGTTTCAGTATTATGATGTTCATTGGGCAGGTCACCAAGCGATAAAGGCTCCACTTCAAGGTACTTTGTTCTAGTTGGAGGTAACTTAATAGCATGGAAAAGTAAAAAGCAAACTACAAGGCACCCGCATTAGTCATGTTATACTATGATCCGTTGTTACAGATTTCAAGGAATTCAACCGTTACATAATCTCGTAAATTAGGATGATTGATTCCTAATTATTAGGTATCTTTATTTTGATTTTATTCAATAGTATAAATACATATTGTGTGGTCTGCATTATACATTCAGAACATATACAATTTTATATGGTATCATAGCCAAGTCCCTTATAGGCCCTTAGATTGTGTACATTTGTAGCAAGCTTGGTGCATATGACATATATGCTCCAACTTGAGGGGAAGTGCTAGAATATAATCCCCAATTACAGATTTCTAGAAAATCAACCGTTACATAATCTCGTAAATTAGGATAATTGATTCTAATTATTAGGTGTCTTTATTGTAATTGATTATATTGAATAGTATAAATACATATTGTGTGGTCTGCATTATACACACAATACATTCAGAACATATATAATTCTATAAGTCATTTGGGAGCTCATATGGCTAAAAAGACTCCTCTAAGAGCCTAAATTTAAAAAATAAAATCCCAAATGCAACCCATACGGGACAACCAAAAAGCACTACACATTGCCTCCCATCTTTGTCTTTCAAAATAGGATGAAACATATTGAGGTAAATTGCCTCCCCTTTGCTTTGTCACCGAGCTTCTTTTTCCTCCGATTCCCACTATGATTAAGACCGTCTTCCTCCAGCAACCATCGCACCTCTCTCGTCGTTCCGATGCGCCACTGCATGCGCCCTCATGCACAGTCTCTTCTCAGCACGTCTGTCTCACGTGCCTGTCTTTGATTGCATTTTGCTCACTGTTCAGGTACTTTTCCCATGGCTTCTGAAGGCTCACACTCAAGTCATGGTGGATATCGTGGTAAACGCCCTCGTTGCAATTTTGTCAATGGTATGGCCATACTAAGGCAGAATGTCGTACAAAGGCAACTAATATTGCCCAGGTCAATTCTCCAAAACCACCGATGAGGTTTCAATTTCAGTTGATGCCTATAATGAGTTTCTCCAATACAAGGCAGCCATGCAACCTACACAACATGTTGCCATCGTTGCTCAGTTCGGTAATTCTATAGCTGTATTTCTAAGTCCTCCCCCCTTGGACCTTGGATTCTTGACTCCAGTGCCTTTGATCATGTCTGGTAACAAGTCCTTTTTCTCCCAACTGACTTATTTGGATTCTTTACCCTCCGTTACCATGGCAAATGGATCTCAAATAAAAGTTCATGGCATTGGTCAAACACGCCCTTCTTCTAATCTTACCCTCTCTATGCTTTATCATTAATTATGATCGTTTGCCTCCATCCTATTTCTCCTGTTTCTTTTTTGGATCTTGTGTCTATTCCTAAGACTATAGGTGAAGCATGATCCTGCCTGGCATTAGGCAATGGTAGAGGAGATGGCAGCCATACATTCCAATGGCACGTGGGACCTTGTTCCTTTACCTCCTGGAAAGCAAACTGTTGGGCTATCGTTGGGTGTATATAGTGAAAATTGGACCGATGGTCATATTGATCGATTAAAATCTTGCTTGGTCGCCAAAGGATATGCACAAATTTTTGGTCTAGATTATGGGGTTACCTTTTACCTTGTGGCCAAAATAACTTGTGTTCTAGTATTCATCATTGGCCTTTTCATCGGCCAAATATTAAAAATGCATTCTCAAATGGTGAATTGTAGGAAGAAGTTTATATGGATCAATCCTTGGTTTTCTTGCTCCCAACGATTCTCAACTTGTTTGTAAACTTCAATATCTCTCTATTGTTTAAAGCAATCTCCTCGGGGTTGGTCATTTCAGTTCTGTCTTAATTTAGTTTGGCATAACCAGGTGTGAGGCTGATCATTTTGTCTTCTACTTCCATTCCTCTTTTGGCAAGTGCATTTACCTGGTTTATGTTGATGACACTGTCATAACGGGTGATGATGAGACTAGAATTCGATAACTCAAAGAGCACCTTTCACAACAATTTCATACTAAAGATTTGGGCCCTCTAAAATATTTCTTAGGAATTGATGTTGTTCAATCAGCTTCTGGAATTTTCATTAATCAATGTAAGTATGCCTTGGACATTCTTACTGAAACTACTATGCTTGACTATCGTCCTTGAGATACTCCTATGGATCCCAATATCAAGCTTCTTTCGGGTAGGGGGAGCCATTGAAAGACCCGGAAAGATATTGTCACCTGGTAGGCAGACTCAACCATCTCACCATGACCAGACCTGACATCACTTTCGCCGTTAGTGTTGTAAGCCAATTTCTAAATGCTCCTTATGATAGCCATTAGGATGTTGTGACACGTATTCTTCGATACATAAAAAGGCTCCAGGACAAGGATTATTGTATGAAGACAAAGACAGTACTAAGAACACTTGTTACTTTGATGCGGATTGGGCAAGATCACCATCAGATAGAAAATCTACTTTTGGGTACTATGTTCTTATCGGAGGAAACCTTATCTCATGCAGAAGCAAGAAGCAAAATATAGTTGTCAACTTGTCAGATCTAGTAAAGAAGCAAAATAGCGTGCTATGGTAGCAACCACTTGTGAGCTTACGTGGCTTAGGTAACTATTACTAGAACTAAAAATAGGGAACATCCATGAAACAAAGCTTATTTGTGACAATCAAGCTGCACTTCACATTGCATCAAACCCGATCTTCCATGAAAGAACCAAACACATTGAAATTGATTGTCACTTTATTAGAAAAAAGGTCCTATCTGGAGAAATCACTACTAATTTTGTCAACTCTAACAATCAATTGGTTGACGTATTCACCAAATCCCTTAGAGGCCCTCGGATTGAGTACATTTGTAACAACCTTAGTGCATATGACATATATGCTCCAGTTTGAGGGGAAGTGTTAGAATATAATCAAATGTTACAAATTTCTAGGGAATCAACCGTTACATAACCTCAAAAATTAGTATGATTGATTCCTAATTATTAGGTGTCTTTATTTTATTGATTATATTCAATAGTATTGTGTGGTCTGCATTAGCCACACAATACATTCTGAACATATACAATTCTACAATATCTTAAAGTACTGAACAAGAACAGGTACATGGATACAGCAGAACATAAAAAAATATCACAGGACACAGAAGCATCAAGAGAGTGATTTACACTTTCAGTGATTTACAGACTGTAAAGAGAGTTGACATACTACAAATTACAAGTGATATGCAATCATGAAAGGATCACTATAGTGAAAGGTACCTGTAGATACATAGCAGTCTTTGATTGAAAGATGGGAGTTGATGAAATGTGGTTGTTTTCTCCTTGCATGTGAATGAACTAGTGAAAAAAACAGAGAAAAAAATATATTACAACTAGGGATTCAACTAGAAGAATTGAAATATAAGAAAACAAAAAACAAAGTACCTTTGATTTGGACTTTGTCAAAAGAGTTCTAGAATAAGGAGTACGGGGGAAATTATGAAGTCCATATCTTCTCTGACTTTGTGGTGTTATGTAAGCATCCTGCACCACAGCACCTGGCCAACATGTTGAGGATTTCTTTGATGATGCTGGATCATACGGTTTTATTGCACCTTCAACACCATGCAACACCTTGTTTTCAACAACATGAATCGTGTTCTTGGAACTGGGACCTGCCTCTGATACACGAGAATTCATATAAGCTCTAGCAATCTCTATTGGCGAAGCACCAATTTCATCCTGAACCTGGAGAATTGTTAATTTGACTATCTTAGAAAAGTAAAATTATGCCTGACCCAAAAAGGCATGCTATAAAATCCAAATACATTCTAAGATGATTCAATATTTAGGTAACAGTAAAACTCCATATTCACTTTTGAAACAGAAATTTAAAGAACTATGCATGCAAATGTTTAGGAAAAAATTTCAATTTGTCTCAAACAAATTCCATAGCGGAACTGGATCAGAATTAGAGAAATGAAATACAAGTTTTGTTATTGATATTTCCTCCATCCCTAGAGCAGTACCAGAAAGATACAACACTGATGGAGATGAAGACTATATGGAAAGAGTAACCCTCATAAATAAGCATTCATACATTAGCTGAATAGGTTGTAAGTGTAATGTTGCAAGGTGTTTGCATAGATTGACTGAGAATTTGAATAATGATGGCAAAAAAGGAACATCATTAATGTCGTCTAGCCTTAAGAATTTCAGAAAATCAAATGACCAAAAAATAAAAATCTTTATTTGAAAGACCAAAAGAAACTGTGTCCTTAATTTGGAAAACTAAAAACAAGTTTGATTTTTCAAAAAACTATGTCACTCAATTAAATCTACATAGCAAATGCTGAGTAGACCACAATTTGCGACATCATCAACATCACTAACGTCATCTAATCCCAAAGACTAAAATTAGCATTTTGCAATATCCAAGGGCTAAAATTTGAAACTTTTTAACTGCATAACAAAAAAATTGGAGTCTCCAATTTAGAGGACTAAAAACATATTTAAGGCTTTAACATATTAACAGGTAACTTACACGTAGGAATAGATACCATGATACCAGCTAACAAGAGGGTAATAAAATACGCATTACCCATGAAATCTATTTTGTATTCATTCCAAATTTTATTCATGGATATCTGCATGCACAAACCTTTTTTGTCATCCTTAATAGGACCCAATAGGATCATTCATGGGATTCTTTATCTTACTTGATTAGAACTATATCACTTTGTGGTTAATGTTGATTTCAATATATAGAACCTTGTCTGGATTTTCAAGACAATTCATTGCTAAACAGATTTCAAGTATAAGAAAAAGAGATTGATTATAATCTAGAAGAAAAAGTGAATGATTTAAACAAGTTGCACTACTCACTTTTGACACAACAAGAGGTGTTGAGGTTTGCCATATAGCTCCAGCTGACACTTCATGCCTTTGCTCATTTGAAACATTTGGAGGCCCGAGCTCAGCATCTTTGCTAGAAGTCAAACTTGTATTTTCCTTACCGTGTTCAACATTAGAAAGGTCCATTACCCTTGAATTTATCACTGCCACTAAACGATCAAATTCATCTCTACATGAGGAGATTAACGATTGTTAGGCATGTTACATCCATAGTCCATGGAATACAGAAAAAAAAAAAAAAAAAAAAAAAAAAAAATTTTTTAAAAAAAAGAAAAAAAGGAAAGAAAAAGAATAAAAAATAATTTTT
>Ga0214545_1010099_pt1 | contig 13923 bp, 10 predicted proteins | sample CNSS4metaG_FD_160064 | JGI IMG/M metagenome (GOLD analysis project Ga0214545, IMG submission 160064) | Root nodule microbial communities from cowpea collected in UCLA plant growth center, Los Angeles, California, USA - CNSS4 | ecosystem: Host-associated > Plants > Roots > Nodule | place: USA... | reverse complement strand
TCACGAGAATCCAAATATTGAAGAATTTATCAACAATGCAAGAGTTATGTACATGTTTGGCAACAACAAAAAAGTCTGAAGTTTACTACTTGATAAATAGATTACTTTGTCTTATCATGACTCTTCCGGTTTCTACAACTACAACTGAAAGATCTTTTTCTGCAATGAAAATAATCAAGAACAAGTTGAGAAATAAGATGGAGGCTGAATTTTTAGCAAGCACTATAATAATCTATATTGAAAGGGATATTGCAACTAGTTTCAGCTTTGATTCAATTATTGAAGATTTTAAGTCATTGAAAGAGCGTAAAGTAGCACTCTGAATAAAGGTAACTTTTGTTTTTTTTATATATTATTGTTGATGATAAACTTTATGTTACTCTTTCATATATATTATTGTTATATTGTTTAGATTTTATTGTCATGAGTGCTTATTTTGAATAAAAAAAATGATGTAAAGAAATTAATTTTTTTTAATTAAAAAAATAATTTATATATAACAAATATAATTTGGCCCCTTTAGGATTTTTGGTCAAGTTCCGCCACTGCACGTGTCAGTTTGTGGTAGTATTATTTTATTTGTTCAATTAGTCCCTATATTTGTTATTTTTGTTCAATTTAGTCCATATATTCGTTATTTTAAGAAAAATAAAAAAATTAAAAAAAATTAAAAAAAATCAAAAAAATCAGAAAATGACATGTGGTAACTATTGTTCACAATCCGTTAACTATTTTAACAGTGTTAGCGAAAATGACCAAATTGAATAAAATTGACGAATATTAAAACTAAATTGAAAAAGAAAACAAAAATAGAACCAAATTAAAAAAAAAAAAACAAATAAAAACTAGGATCAAACCATATTAAGCCTTAATATTTTTTACTTGGGTTGAAAATGAGACAACTCTGCTCTCCAATAAAGCTTTACAAATTTAATTCTTGGGTTTCCCACACGTCAAGATTTAAGTGTTCACCTACATTTCGCATATGTTACCTAATTAGTACTACCATACCTTACTAGTTAGTGTTTATCATTACGCTAATTGAAACCTATTAATTAGGACAACGTAAACAACTGGCCAACAACCTTAGCTTCAGTATGAGAGAAAGAGATGTAAGCATTTATATGGTTCTGTCATGTGGAGAATTAGAAACGGAAAGTTTCCAAATTAGGTATGTCTGTAATACTAAGTAGGTACCACGACCAAGACTTATGAAAGGAAGGTGGTATTTGAAATTGAAGTTTTTGTAGTTCTCCTACAACAACAATGGAGACACTTCACTATGTTTGGTTTTATTGCCATCTCAGCAACCAAAGAACATCCCACCAATTTTATAAGAAGTGGACAAGAGGTTAATTTTAAGTTCAAATTTATTTAAACGTTTGATTTTTGTGGACCATGTGCATATAAAAAATATTGACCAATTTGATCCTATTCACCGAAAAATATGAACAAGAACATAAAAAAAACAAATACTAGATCATTTTTAACGAAACGAGATGAATAAAATTTACTTTTCTGATGTACCAACCACTGTTAAATGACATTTTAATCGAATACCACTTCTCATAATACTGGTTTGACGTAAGAGTTACTTTTATATATATATATATATATATATATATATATATATATATATATATATATATATATATATATAAAAGGAGATACGCTCTTTTTTGTTTTCATATTTTGTTATTCCAATTTTATTTTTAATTATTATTTTAAAAATTAATAATTTTATAAATAATTTATTTAACCATTATTTTAAAAACATATTTTGTTTTTAACAATTATTTAACCATTATATATTTTTTATTAATTTAACTAAGATTTCTATAAAAATAAAAAAATCAAACACAGGAACACGACAGCACCAATGTTTTGGCTAGTACATATAAAAAACTTGCGATGGCATATATAGAGAAGTAAGACAAAACAGCATTACGTCATGTTTTTATCGAAATCCTTTTAAAATACAATGGAATTTCATTTTATAATGAGTTTAAAAAATTATTCGCAAGTTAAAGTTAATTTTTTCAAAAAATTATTTTGACATCTCATTTAATAAAATAACTCTAATAAATAAAATATTACATTTTATAATAAAATAGAGCAAACCATTAAAAGTATATCAGAAATGAACTATTTAGTCATTTCTAAAATAGACTAGAATCAATAGAAGTATAATTGGGCACAAAACAATGTCATAAAATATCTTAAAACATAAAACAATTTGACAAAACATTACTCTAGAGAGCAAAGAAATACAAAGAAAAGCAGTTCTTCAAAAGATGCTCAACAATGAGCAAGATTTAACATGTCTAAAGTAAACAACATCTCCATCATCTTGGCAATCATCAGGGGTTTCCATATCTGCTACATCCAACATTCGTGATTATCACAAAAAGGAAAACAGAAGGAACCAAACACAGAAAAAAAAAAGATAAGCTAATGAAAATAATTTTAATAGATAAATAAACAGATTATGAGCACAAACAACATGTAGGAGCAAACAATAAAGGACCCTCTAACTCGATTATCCTTATACATGTAATGAAATTGAATTCACTGGTTACTTGCACTTATGGTGGCCTCTATTGCTCTGCAGAGTCATTGCAAATGTGTTTCATCCTACCACACACAAGGTTAGTCCATAATCGTCTAAGGCCATTATCCTGCTAGAGACTAAGATCTTTGCTACTCTCACCACATGAGTTAGTCTACTTTATGTGAGTCTGACTGATTCATTAGAGTTTCAAGATGCAACCTTATTTTAATCCTTAAGTCACTACACACACTACTTTATCATCAAAAGGGATTTCTCCATGAAATATCCACACCAAGTCCACATGTTATCTTAGAACATTATCATCCCATGCTAATCATATTAAATATTGTCCCAATACATCACATCATACATGCACAACATCACATGTCATACCCTTGAGGAGTAAAATAGTTAACCATAGAAGAAAGCAAGCAATTAAACATTTCCCTGCACCAATTTCGCTTAAGCTAGAAGCCTTCGCTTAAGCAACAGAAGTTCTCTCGCTTTAAGCTAGGCATTCTCGTTTGGGCGAGAGCTCGAACAGTAGGTATTGTGAGGTTCTACAAGTGCTCGCTTAAGCGAGACCTTCTCGCTTGAGCGAGACCTTCTCGCTTGAGCGAGACCTTCTCGCTTGAGCGAGACCTTCTCGCTTGAGCGAGACCTTCTCGCTTGAGCGAGACCTTCTCGCTTGAGCGAGACCTTCTCGCTTGAGCGAGATTGCTCTTCGTTCAAAACTGAAGCTCCTCACCTGAGTGACAACTCGAACAGGACAAGGGTGAGTTTTCTACTATTGTCGCTTAGGCGAGGGCTGCTCGGTTGGGCGAGAATAGTAGGTTTCTCACCTGCTCATGCATGCAAAATCTAGAAACACAAACAAAACAACACCTAACTCATTTCCAAACAACACAAACATCAAACAAGCATTGTAAACATGATTCAAGACCAAAAATATGCAATACACTTCAAAAGTTTTGAACCCTACCTCTCTTACCTTAACAGATGCTAACCCAACAAAACTTAGCCCCAACGGAAGAGTACCACAACACGACTACAACTTAAGGAGTTGGCAAGCAAGAATAAAGGGAGAACACAGTGAAGTCCATGACCAAAAACCGAATCAGACCAGTACTTCGAAACTAAAGAGGAAAAGGAAACGAAGGTGTGAAGTTCAACTTACGTGGAGGAAGGAAATGTTCGACTTGATCTCTGTAGAACTTCGCAACTCAGTCTCTATTTGATGGAGTGGTAGCAACTGAGTTAGAAAAGGGGAGAACAATAGTTGTGAAGAGTGGAGAAGTTGAGATAGAAAATAGAGTGAAAAACTGAAAAGTTTTCTGAAAAGGAAAAAAAGGAGTGGATTGTCTTTTGTCCTTTTTAATTTAACTGGGCTCATAAATTTGAAATAAAAAGTGAATTGTATATATGTAGTTTAGAAAATTTTAATATAGTTTATGTAAATTTTGTTTTTAACTTACATATAAATTAATTTAATGTTAATTTTATTTTTAATTTTTCCGAATTTTGTCAACTATGTTCGTAATGCATGTTGTTTGTGCACAATTTTATAGAATAATTTTGTGAGTAAATGTAGAATGAATTCTTATAAAATGTAGATACTTTCCAATTTCCAATTTTGGTTCGTAATTTTCTTAAAAGGAAATCTATAATGTGCAAAAGCATATTATAAGTCTAAGTAAAAGGAGAAGGGAGTAACCAAAAATCGAGAGACCGAGCCAATACTCAGAAAAAAAAAAACAAAATATATGTTAACTTATTTATAAAGAAATCGTAAACTACAAAATTTGGAATATATACGGATTTTCACTTTCCAAGCCATATTTATTACTTCTCGCCCTAAAAAATCATTAAAAAAGCAATCAATTTTATAAATAAAATATAATTAATTACTATAACGATTAATTTAAATATTAATTTATAAATTAAAATTATTAATATTTAAAATAATATCATTCATAAATAAAATATTATAATTAATTTGTAAAACATAATTCTTTCAGTAACTAAAATTAGTTTTATTTAGTAATTTTCTTATATAATATTACCAACGATTTCATCGTCTAACGTAACATTAAAAAAATAAAGTTATGAACGATATATATATATATATATATATATATATTAAAAATTGAATGTTACAAAACTAACGTCGAAAATACATTTTGAAATTTATTTAAATTATTGTAAATTTGCTGTAGAAAATATTTCTTTTGAATTGAAGTTATTTACTTATTTATTTATAGCAATATTTTTGTGTATGGATTTAGTTTGATCTCTGTACTTTTTGTTATTATTACTTTTTTAATAAATATCTTTTATATGATAATACCTTATTACCGTATCTGGACAGTAATAACTTAACTGTACCAAACTACAATTAACTACACCGTAATATTTTAAAAAAAACTGAATTATTAATAATAATAATTGAACTATATATTTTTTAGTTTAGTTTTAAGAAACTAAAACTTTTAGATTTATAGTTCAGTTACCTGCAAAACTAATAAAATTGTTCTCACTTACCATCTCAAACTTTAACTTCAATTTCCAAACCATACCTCAACTCATTCAATTCCCAAATCATACCCCAACTCATTAGTGATGCACACACTTTTACTTTTATTCATTCATTCATTCTGCTAATTGGTAATTCCTAATTCCTTTCTCTTCCAACAAATTCAAAACTATCATTATTTATTTCTTCTTCTTAATTCAAATCTTGTGCACTAACGCTTATATTTTAATTTTAGGATGTATTTTACTATTTTTAAGGATTTTGAAAAACATTTATGAAATTGAGATCATGATAAATATATATAAAACATTAGCTTATTATAAATTATAATATTTCCAAAATATTTTATTATCTTCTATTTCAAACACAAAAAATATTAACTGTGTTTAGTGTTGAGCTTCACGCTGCACGATACAGTTTTAATTAACATGATTTACTTACTTTTTTATGTCGTAAATTCAATAATTTAATAGATTAAATTTTAAGAAACAAATTTTGTTTCTTTAATCAATTTGTAAATAAATGATGAGTATAGCCAAAATTAATCTTGGGTATTATTTTTTTCTTTTTTTTTAATTTGTAAAAAAAATCCAACACAAGTTAAAGGTAGTTGACAAACCGTTCAGGTCAGGAATAGTGCAGTTTGGAAACAGGTTAAGATATATAGTTCAATTTATATTTTAATTGAGTGCAGTTCAGTACAATTTAGTGCAGTTTTGTAGAACAAAAAATAGTTCAGTTTTTCTGAACTAAATTTTAGTTTAGTTTAGTTCAGGCAAACCCCATTATTTAGTTCAGTACAGTTTTTATTAGTGCAGTACAATTCTCTTACTTTTGCCCACCCCAAGTCATGGTAGTTTCAATAAACAAATATCATTTCAATGAAAAAATTAAAAGAAAGATTATTATTCTCAAATTAGGGGGACAAAATGGATCAGAATCGACGGGCTGCCATATCAACTTGTCAGTAAGAAAGGTAGGCTGGATTAAAATACTAAAGCCATTAGTTTGTATCAATCCAGCCCATCACTATATTGCATTGTAGGACGGGTTGGCCACGGGCTGGCTCATAATATTTTTTTTTCTTCAATTATGAAAATGGGTGGCCCTTATAACCCTAACCCGTTTAATTACAAATTTAGATTTCACTTCTCTCACTCATCCCATCTCCCTTAATTGAAGTTACTGAATAGAATTCAAAGACGCAATAAAGGAACAGAGGTGGAAAGCCACTATCAGTCACCGACAAAGATTTAACCCATGATGTTGGCAGCGAGCAATTGATGACCACGACCATCGTTATTCTGCCAATAAGTAACTCCCTCATTTCCAATTGTTTCTTGAAATAGTTCTGTTTGACTTTCAATCCATCATTATAATGTTATGATCTTTTTTTTTCTTAATGGTTTTTTGGATTTGGTTTTGTGTGATTCGAAAAACATGGCTAAACATTTGAAAGTTTTATTCTTGGACTGCGTGTACATGCTTTTGGATTTTTCTTCTTACTATCTCTTTGCAAATCAATGTCATTGACCTTCATTTAGAGGTTAAGTTTTCTGCATTATCGCTTTTAGGGATGTTTGATACCTCTCTTTGTTGATAATGACATTATTTTGAAAAGTGATATTCAAATGTATTACTTCTCCGCATAATATTGTATCGAGTTTGTTTTGTTGGAGCATTATGAATAAAGTTTTTTTTTTGTCCGTTACCTTGAATAATGTCATTGTTGCAAGATGGCGTTTTGGAATTGAAGACATTATGTATTGTGTAGGTGAAAATTGACAAAAGAATGGCACAGTTTGTGAAAAAAAAATACATTTTTTCTACTAAAAGAGAATGGGCTAGACGGGTTGACTCGTTAGCCTGTTAGCCCATCATGGGACGAGATAGGTTGTAATTTTTGGTCCGTGTTGTATAAACGTGTTGGCCTGTCCCGACCCGCTTTCAACGGGCCAAAAATGGGTTAGGCCATAATTTTGCCACCCCTATTTCAAACACACATTCTAGGAAAATTATGAAATGAGTTTATCTTCATGTTATAGACGAACATTTCCCTCTAAAAATTCATCATACTCTCCCATAAATTTCTTTTCAAATTAATAAATTAAACTTCAATGATATCTATTATATTTTAATATGTATAACATTCAATCAACCTATTGTTAGGTTATGATCCAAACAATAGTAAAAGTTCTTTTTGTTTCTGAATAATCGTCCTGTATAAATATTGTTTCATTAATATTCAACGTGATTGAAGGCTCATTTTAATATAGCATCATTTTTGTATATCTGCCTAAGTGTGTGGCGTGCATTTGCTCTGCAATCTTTGTTCCAACAAACTAGTATCCAAAATGGGATTTGGTGTGTTTCCAAAAAATATCCTTGTTCTTATAGGAAGAATTGGAGTCGATAGCAAATGCAAATGAAGACTATCTTAGGTTATCAAGATGTTTCAGAGATCGTGGAAGAAGTGTTTCAAACTCTGGGCAAAGCTTTGGTAAATGAACATAAGGCTCTATATAAAGAAAAAAAAAAAGAAATATTGTAAGGCAGTGTTCTTGATTCATACGTGTGTGGATGAAAGACATTTTGATAGTATTGTAGGAGTTGCAACTTCAAGAGAAGCTTGGCATATTTTCGAAAAATGCAACGAATGGGTAGAAATATTAAAGAAAATACAGTTGTAGACTATGTAATGCAAATATGAACTAATGCATATGGAGAACAATGAGAAGATAACATATTTATTCAATAGAATCGTCACCCATACGAATGGCATGACGAACTATGATAAAAGATTTATAATCAGATGATTGTTGAAAAGATTCTACGAACTCTCAATCCTAAATATGACCATATTGTAGTGACGATCAAAGAATCCAAGAATATAGAAGAATTAAAGGTGGAAAACCTTCATGAAGCTTTGTTGGCTCAAATGTCCAACAAAAGTAGAAGCAATTTCTGAGAAGGTTTCCAAGGTTGGGGTCACGGGAGAAGCTAAAAAGGTAGATATGAAAATGGTAGTAAATTTCATAACAAGAAAAAGGTAGTGAAGATCATTCTGACAACAAACAATGGAATTCCACTAGTTGGCAAGGAGGAAAGAAGAAAACTGATAGGAAGATGATAAAATGCTTCAACTGTAATCGAATTGGTCACTTCTCAATAGAATGCAAAACAAAAGCTAGTAATTCATATTATGGAGGGAATCAAACAAAGATAGATTATCAAGCACATATCGCCAAAGAGGAGAACAATTAAGAACTAGAAGAACCTATGATATTGATGATTGTTCACTAACCTAGATCGGTTAAATAATGGAATCTGGTAGATAGACTTCAAGTTCTTAAATCGCGTGAAGGGTAACTATGAATGACTTATTGATTTTGATGGAAAAAGGAATAGCAAGTGATATTTGTTGGCAATATGATTATTCAAGTCGTGGCTATTGGGAATGTGTTGGTCACAAAGCAAGATGGAAAATAAGTTAAGAGTTCAAATGTTTTGAATCTAACCACTTTTCCTGTTGTAGCAACCTTTCTTCTTTTTCTGCAGCCATGTCAACAAAGATAACCACTGAAAACTTATTTGAATCATTCACATCAACAAACTTGATGTGTGGAGTATGTGACTTCAACTCAATTTGAGCATCATCAGGTGCATTCAGATGGTTAACCGGATCATCAGTAATCCTTGTAATCTCATCTTGTGAGCAAAAACCTGCACTTGAAGTAGTTGAATTTGCTGCTTCATCATTAACCAAGTCAGTTGCAATAGTATATGCTTCAACTGCATCTTCGAATATCGTTGGCTCTTCAATTGCACTTGGTTCCTCCATTGTATTATCCTCACAACTTTGCTCTTGAAAATGATCATTTGTACTCATATCCTCATCAACAGGTAACACTTTATATTCACATTGAGCAACATCATATCCTTCAGTAGATATGTCAGTGTGAGAACCTTCAATTTCCTTATCAACTTTAGCAACATCCTTAATATGTCCATCAGCAGACATATTACTATGACAACCATTATATCCATTAGTAGATATATCAACATGATGTGATTTCGCTATTGGTTTTTCAAATTGATTCTGCAAGCTTTGTGTGGCGGCATTCTTCTTCTCTTTCTAATATGTCTGATTCATCTTCATCATTTCAGTCATCATATTCATCATATCTTCCAAAGTGAGTTTTCTAACTGTATCATTCATTAGCTAACTCAAATCTTCAAACATTTGTTCAGCTTTGATGGCCAACTTCAGAAGCATATCTTTGATTTCATGACGAAGTGCGTTGAAATCTGGATTTTCAAGAAATCTCTGATGGGGTTGAAGGGTGGTATTAATAGTTACAAGTAATTCTATGAAATTGTTCTTACTTGCATCCTTCAACATATCACACAATATTTTCTTATATTCGTACCACTCTTGCTCATTATTTTTGCATCATTGATCAACTCGCAACCTTTCATCCACGGACTCTAATTTCTCTATCACTTCACCCATTAGTATCATAACTTCTCTATTGGATGGTCCATTAGTTGCTTCAACTTGCTGTGGTGGTACATATTGTTGTTGAAAATTATTTGGAACACATGGTTGCTGTGGATAGTAATTGTAATCCATTTGAAAACTATATTGTTGATTATTTTCATATGAAAAATGATTTTGCATTTTTGAAAGAGATTTTCTGAAAAGAAATAAGTTGAAACCTTGTTGAATAGACTTCTAGGAAAAAGAGGTGTGTCTCAATGGACAACTTAAGTACCTTATCTTTCTTAGCCAAAGTGTTTCCCAACTAGTTTCACAAATCTCTCAACAAAATTCCTCAAACAAATATTATGCTTAAAAAAATTAAATAAAAAATAAAGTAACTAAAAAAAATAAAATAACTAAAGAAAATAAAATAAATGTTAGAAAAAAAAATTGAGGAAAAAAATGTTGGTGATAAACAAAAAAAATAAAAAAAAAAAGAACAAAAATGATAAAATTCTAACCGTGTTCCCCGACAATGGCGCCAAATTTGATAACGTTGTCGTTGACACGATCAAATTAATACTACTAAACTATAGCAACTTCAGTGTTGCTAAGATAATAGTTAAGAAAATAGAAAAGGTAAAGTTAACCCTAAGTCTGTTGGTATCGCGCAGCGGAATGTTTAAGCGTTTGGACAAAAAGCAGGAGGGGGGTGAATTGGTTTTAAGTAATAAAATTAATACTTTAAAATTTTTCCAAAATTTATCAATTAAATCAAATATTAATTTCTTTAAACACAATAATAGATGAAATAAAGAGATAGAGAAGAAGATTGAACACAAGTATTTATACTGGTTCGGATCAAAAGACCCTACGTCTAGTTGTTAATCTCTCAAAAACGAGATTAACTAAATCACTAACAAATAACAGATTTACAATCAGATAGTAAAAGAGTAAGGAAAGAAAACACCTCTCTTGATCACACAAGAGATGAACACCTTTCTCTGAATCACACAGAGAACCTTGACCTTAGCTTTCCTAGCAACAACAGTAGCACTCAATCTCCTAGAACACCTATCAGGAAAAGTTATCGCTCTACCCGCACTAGGTTTTTCAAAGCTTCTATTGAGAACACTCAGAGAACTCTCTTGCAGTCACAGCACTAGCACTCTAGCTTCTCAAAAAGGTAAGTGAGAAGTAACTCTGATGTTCCTTAAATAGGGGTTCCAGAAATTAGGACAAAAAGTTGAACAGTCGTGTCCAACTGACCAGGATAATCGATTGATAATCGATTATTCCAGTGTGTTTTATGAAAATCAAACTTTTGAACAGATAATTGATTATCAGAGGTGATAATCGATTATTCCATTGCTTTCTTGATAAAAAATGGTTCAGCTCAGGATAATCGATTATCCTAAGTGATAATCGATTATCACTTTGATTTTTCGAGAAATCCAGAATTTCCTTGTACAATATTGGTTCTAACTATTCTAATTACACTTTACAAGATAGCTTTAAACATAATAGCACATGTTCTTCATATTGATTTCCAGATGGCTTTCAGGCTTCTTTTATCATCATTAAAATCTTGCTTCAGCATTTAGACTTGTATTGCTTTTGCCAACAATCTCCCCCTTTTTGATGATGATCAAAATAATATGTTTAAAGTATCTGCAATCAAAATATCTTACAAGTAGATTTGTTATCTGCAATTAAAATTTTAAACATTTTCTCTCCTATTTTGATCATATGAAAAAAAGTTTTAATAGAGAAGCTCCCCCTCAATTAAACAATTGTAAAGAAAAATAAAAAATAAACTGTCATTAAGAAATAATAAAACTGGAAAACACTTACAATAGCAAATAAAAAATTACAATGATGTAGACTTTTAAAAGTCTTGACTCATGTCATCACCTTCATCATATTTATCAAACTTATATTCTAAATTAGAAATCCTAGAATCTAGTCCTCTAATTAAGCTAGTGACTTCTCCATGTCTGTGAGTGGAGAGAAGAAAGAATTCTTCAAGTCTCTGGTTTAGGTTTAAAATGTGATCCTCTAAAGAAGAGGGTGAGCCACCAACACCACTGGATGGTCTAATATTTGTGTCAAAAGGAGGAATAGGAGCAGTAGGAGGATTCTCTTCTTCTTCATTGTCCAAGGAAGGCATATCATCCTTGTGAATGTAGGTATTCCCAAAAGGAATAAATTTCATTTGCTTCAAGGAGTTTTCCGCAATTTTGTTTGCCTCAGTGGTTTTATGAGATTGTTCATCAGAGACATTTACCCCTTTGTACTCACAAATACGAGAGATGAGCAAGGAATACGGGAGTGGATATTAAGGCAATCTCTTGGCTTTGAGCATGGTGTAAAGAATGATGCTTGGCCAATGGATAGGAATGTGGTTGAGCATAGCATAGATGATCATAAGATATGCTTCACTGCACTGTGCGTCATTTGTACCACGTGGACATAAAATCCAAACAATAAGGTAGTGAAGTAGACGCTCATCAACTTTGAGAGGTCCTGCTAGCAATTGGCGGCCTATTTCTTGATTCGGTCGTCGCATAAAGGATCTATAAGCGAATATTCTGTTGAACCCTTCAATTCCAGCAGTGAGGATTGGAGATGTGCCATCATCAATGGGAAATTGAGCAACATTTTCCCAAATATCATCATCCAGAATAATGTCAACACCTTTCACCTTTGTAAAACCCACTCCATCTTTGAATTTGTAATTGAAATAGAAAGATCGTACCAAATCAGGGTAGTAGGTGCCATGCATCTTTGTGAAGAATTTGACCCCTTGTTCAGCAAGAAAAGCAGGAATTGTGAAATGGCGATTGATAAACCATTGAGACTGGATGCATTTCGGAGTGATAAGGGGTTTGTCTTTCCATAATGTGATGAATTCAAATCTTCTATCTTCATCTGAAATCCATCCTTCAATGGAGGCAGTCCTAGGTGCAGTTGAGGGTTGAGAGGCACAAGATGCAGTCCTTCTGCGGGTAGGAATCTTTCGACGAGAGGGTTCAGCCATTGTTGAGGTAAAGGAGAGGGAAGCTTTGAGAGTTTTTGAGAATTTTGAGAAAATGAGAGGTTCTTGAGTATGGAAGGTGAGAAAAGAGTGTTCTAGCGACCAAAATGGCTAATATTTATAGAGAAGTGTCTCCAACGACCATATACATGAATTTTAATGCAAATCTAGCTGTTGCAACAACTAGTTTTTGAATTTATTTGGTCCAACGACGTGTAATAATCGATTATCAGAAGGTGATAATCGATTATTGGTTCAAGAACTGGGTAAAATATGATCCTGACGAGCTGATAATCGATTATCCTAAGTGATAATCGATTATTCCAGAGAGTTTTTAATTTTTAGCTCAGAATTAAGGATAATCGATTATCGCACCAAATAATCGATTATTCCATAATGTTTATTTTTGAATTTTTAAGGGTTGGCTGATAATCGATTATTGACACTTATAATCGATTATTGACGCTATTTTTCGGATTTTTAAGGAAATTGAGTTTTTGGCAATTTTAAGAGATCTCTAATATGCCTAAGTCTCTTCTTAGTTCATAAAATCTATCTTTAGCTAAAGGTTTGGTAAAAATATCAGCTAATTGATGCTTTGTATCTACATATTCTATCTCACAATTCCCTTTTATTTATATGATCTCTTAGGAAATGATGCCTTATTTCAATGTGCTTTGTCCTAGAGTGCATTATGGGATTTTTGGTTAAGTTAATAGCACTGGTATTATCACATTTCATAGGTATATGTTTTAGAAAGATATTATAGTCTTCTAATTGTTGTTTCATCCAAAGAATTTGAGCACAACAGTTTCCGGCTGCTATGTATTCAGCCTCTGTAGTTGACAAAGCCACACAAGCTTGTTTCTTAGAGTGCCAAGAGACTAATGAACTTCCTAAGAGGTGACAAGTACCACTGGTACTTTTTCTATCTATTTTACAACCACCATAATCAGCATCTGAATAGCCTATCAAATTAGGAGATGCTCCTGAAGGATACCAAAGTCCAAAACATGCAGTTCCTTTTAAATATATTAAAATTGTTTTCACAACAGTATGATGTGATTCTTTTGGATTGGCTTGAAAGCAAGCACACACACATACAAATTGCATAATGTCAGGCCTACTTGTAGTAAGATACAACAAAGAATCTATCATGCCTCTAAACATAGTTTGATTTACCTCTATTCCTTATTCATCTTTGTCTAAGTAGCAGGAGGTTCCCATAGGAGTACTTGCTTCCTTAGCAGTATCCATTCCAAATTTCTTAAGTACTTCTTTACAGTACTTAGATTGAGAAATGAAAGTTCCATTTTCCA
>Ga0214545_1010096_pt1 | contig 13929 bp, 6 predicted proteins | sample CNSS4metaG_FD_160064 | JGI IMG/M metagenome (GOLD analysis project Ga0214545, IMG submission 160064) | Root nodule microbial communities from cowpea collected in UCLA plant growth center, Los Angeles, California, USA - CNSS4 | ecosystem: Host-associated > Plants > Roots > Nodule | place: USA... | reverse complement strand
TTTTGGTCAATTAATAGTGTGATTTTGAAATATTCAAAGTTACAAAATAAGTCCAAAATCAAGAAATTCTGAAAAAGAATAAATCAGGAGCTAAATGCACCCCCAGTTTTTATTTGCACACTCCTCCTTCAAGTGGACCACAAAAACCTGTTCTTTACTATGCCTAATCATGTCTATTCCGTTGTTTCTTTACCAAATAGAAAACTTAATTAATCAAAGTAAAGTCTTGACTAATTTTAGTTAAAGTAATTACCTCTAATCAAATTAAAGTCTCAATTATTGGCAAAAACTTATTTAATCAAATGAAAGTTTCTAAACAAAATCAAAGTAAAGTCTCAATTTAATTTAAAAACCTTTTAACTCATATGATTAGCATGTATGTAGATTTAAAATCATTATTTTCTATTCGATTAAGAAGCAAAGGACATAGATAAACAAAAACCACAACAATCCATCCTAGGGGATGCTAGCATTTCAATTATCTTTCATCACATCCCTAAATATACCGCATGCTCTTGTCAACTCCCAGTTCCTTACTTCTCTTATACCCAAATCATATACTTTCCCTCTTTTTGCTTTCTTCCATCTTCCATTCATCCTTGACCAACATTCCAATACCTAACATTTCCTAATCCCCACCCTTGCTCACATTTTCCTTTATTTGATCATCAGCCTACACTACATTTCCTTTATACTTCTCTCATGTTTTATTTTCCACCCAGCACACTCCAGATTTCTCACACCACTCTGATAGGACACTGTCGCCTGGTGGCTAATCGTCCACCGCCGGGCGGTGCATCAGTTCATGGGTATCATACCCAGATTTTCTGCACACGCACTCAACACCCAAAATTCCAGAATCTGATTTCCGCTTTTGCCTCTAACAATAATCATCAGTTTCACATAATTTTATTACACACGCTCTCCTTCAGATCACTCATCCCATCCCATTAGGTTTCAAAACATCGCATTACATATCCCATTTCAGTAATCAGCGAATTCCCTCCTTTATCCCACGATTCCTACACCAATGTCAATTTAACGCGTGCCAATACCAGAAACATCAGGGTCTTTTACGACCTCGCAACTATAGCCATTAATTACAATCAACACAAAGCAACATACAACACAGTTCAATCAAATAGTGTCAATACAGCGTACATCGCTTGGCGGCTCAATCCCACCGCCAGGCAGTTCATAGCAGAAACAACACAATTGGGTCAAACTGATGTGCCGCCTGGCGGCACCTGCATGCCCGCCAGGCGGTTTCTGGGCAGATTCCCAGAATTTTGCGTGAAACAGCGTCAAAGAGAAAAGGAACTCATGCATTCTTTCAAAACAACACATAACCAATCAAACACGAAATAAAACACAACAGACAACTCCCCTAACCTGGATTCTTTGCCCAAATTCGAATAGATGTTCTTATCCCTTCACCAAGCCTCCCTAGCCCTTGCTTTTCACTCCAACCTTTGCGTTTTCAGCCTCACTACCTTACTTTATCAGTCCCAATTCTCAGAAAGTTTGTTGCTTATGAGTACCACGACCCTAAGTGCTATTTTTCCCTTCTTTTAACCTTCTCTCCCACTTCCACTCTCACTTAATTGTCCCTTTAATGACTTGCACGAATTTTTAAATAAAAATGATGCAAAACTAACCAAATGCTTATTTAACCCTCTGTTTTCCAGCCCTTAGGTTACCCCTCCTTGGCTGCTAGGTTTCTAACTCTTCCACATTCATGCACAAGAAAAATTTGGCAAAAAGGAATTATTTAGCTCTCACCAAGGTTTGAACCCACTCTCATGCACAAACCAAGCCAAGGCCAAACCACTCAACCAACACATGTTTCATGCTAAATCCTACAATTTTAAGAGTTTATCATCATCCATACGAGTTCAATATATAAGCACACAAAAACACATAATTTAAATAACATCCAAGTGACACACATAGGACTCGAACCCAAGTCCTCACACACAATAAAGTACTCTCAACCACTTGAGCTAATACTCTTCCATGTCATAGCTCCTCGCATTTATTGCTTTAAATGTTCTCGCTACCCGTCCTAATTAAATATTTAATTAAATAACTATTTAATCTTTCTGAAAACCAACTTATATAGTTTGGTTATAAGTGAATTCAACATGTTGATTCGTCCGTACAATCAGTTGATTTCACTTTACTTATGTGAAATCAGTTGATTGAATAACAATTCAACTGATTAAATACATTCATATCAAAACTATATGCAGCAAGCCTTTTAACCTATTAAAAACCTTTTTAACATATTGAAAAGGGGACACCAAGACAAAAAGGACATCTAACCTATGTCATATAGTCTACAAATATAATACAACATATAAACTTCATGATATTCACTTGATTTCCAGATTCAACAAACACGAAACTTGATCATCAATTCATCTTCACCAATTCTTCATCAACCTCATGTGATCTCATGCACTTGCTTCATCAAATTCATACACCAAGGGCATTTGTGCTAACATGCTTTGATTGTCAAATTAGTTATTTCCAAGGGAAATGTTAATTTAGGGTGAGTCCAAGTGTATTGAAGGGGATTTTTATCTGGGACTATCTTGACTTCACTAGTGTCTATGTAAGATATGGGAAGAACATAGAATAATCAGGTGAAGGGATAAAGAAAGTTGTTGATATTTAGTTAATGATTTATGTTGCTATTTAATTTAATTTAATTATGACATATGGAAAAGAATTATTTTAATAATTTAAGTTATTGTTGTATTTATTTTAATTATATTATGTGTTTATAAATTTCTGATGTGCATATTATCATGATTTTTTGGGCTAGTGGTAGTTCATGCTTTAGAAAAACTTGTTTTTTTTTCCTTTTGTTTTCTTTTCTCTCTCTTTCTTTTTATTTTGGTTCACGTGTGCATGAGTGGGTGTTTCTTAAAGGCTTAGGAAGGAGGAGAAAAAACATAAGCCAAAGAGGCCAAAAAGGATTAAGGGCGAGTGAAGATCAAGAGGTGTAGAGTGGACAACGAAAACATGAAAACAAGATGCACTTGGTAGGGGAAGCTTGACCTTTTCTTTTTCTCTCGTATACAGTTATTGGTTGATGATTGAAACTTGGAATAACATGCATAAGTTATGGAATGATGATGAGGTTTGTTCGATATTGTATACGTATCACTATAGTGGGAAGCCACATTTTTCTTTGCCTGTGCATTGCGGGTTGTTCTTCCTTGGGTTGTTGGGTTGTGCCGTTTTGTTTATTTCATGGGTGTAGTGCATGGTTATTCCTAATGGTGTAGCATCCTACTCATACATAATTGTTTGGTGGGAAATCCTAACATGCATATAAGGGTCTTTTTTTCTCTTAAGGTGTAGGCTCGTGTTCGTTCTAATGTCATAACCTGTTCTTTTCTATGAATTATGCGGTGCAGCGTGAGAGTGGATTGTTGGTGTAGTTTTTCCTTACTTTCACTAGCTTAGAATATTTCTGGTTTTTGGTGTGTTATATGTATGCGTTGCAGTGGGGGCGAGACCATTCGAGTTACTAGTTTTGGCTTGAGCATGTTGTGCAGTTTTTGGATCCCCATAGTGTGGTTGATCTACAAGGGTTGCCGATGCTTATTCATGGGTGTGGGGTATTACATGATTTTACTAATTACCATTCGTTTTAGGGTGTGTACGTGAGGTACATAGGGTACAGGCGCACATATTTTACATGATTTGCAGGATAAAAGAACTTTGATGAGTGGGAACATGGTGTAGTTGAGGGGTTCTTGTAGTGGCCTGTCACGTGATTGTTTAGTTTGTAGAAAGCCCAATGATTTCAAGGCATTAGTATAAAGTTTTAATCTCTTTGTGTGGTGTTGGAAACTTTCTTGAAGTTTCACTCACGTTTGTAGTGAGGTTCTATTGCCGCATGGTGTTGAAACCTATCCTCTTATCTTTGTTACCTAGAGTTTGGGTAGTAGGGTGTGGTTTTGCGTGCATGAAATCCTTTCTTTCTTTGGCTTTGCATTTCTCTTTTGAGTGGCTCGTTCATGAGATTTGGGTTCTAGTTTTGTGAACCTTCACGTTAAAGGGGTGTTGTTTAGCTTAAGAGATTTATGCGTTGGGGTGGACGTAAGCAGGCAGTGATTGTTTTATTCACAACACATGTTTGGGTACTTTGTGGAAGACATTAATAAGCATAAGAATCGTTGCTTTATTCACATACTTGGTGCGATGCATGAAACATTAATGACTTTAACAAAGACTTGTGGTTGATGGGACAAGACACTTTGTGGTAACTTTTGTTTTTTTTCCTTGGGAAATGATATTTTAATTCCTAGATTTTGACTGTCAAGTTAACTCCCTGATGTGAAATTTATTTATAAATTTTATTTTATTTTGCAAAATGCATGGAAAGAAAAATGTGTTTGAAATAAATAGGGAGCCTCGTGAATTGGGTTTTGATTTGTTTTCTTGGTCAGAGGATGTTGTGAAACCCGGTAGAGATAATAGATCAAAGATAAAGATAAAGAGTGAAAAAAATATAAATATTAAAAAAAGAAGATAAAGAGTGGAGAATATATATATATATTAAAAAAAAGTAAAAACGGAGGAATTTTCTTTAATTTAATATAAATTTTAAATTATATAATATGGCAATATATTAATTATTTTTCCTTGTTTCTTTTATTATGTTATATTAATCAACGGAATTTAATTTAACATTAAAAAATAAATATCAAACATAATTTTTTTTTTTTGTGAAAAAAATATGATTTGTAATTAATTATTTGGATATACTAAAGTTTATTTTTTAAAATATAATTTCCAAAACATAAATATTATAACTTCATAATCAATCATCTTTAAGTTTTAATTTAATTCATACCCATTTATAACTTGTATTATAAGGATATTTCAACATTCATAATATTCTTTTTTTATCACATTAATTAAATTTATATTACAAGATTTTTAATCATTTTTATTTCTATTTGAGTAACTTCACTTCTCACTTCTTCTTTTTCATCTACAAATTTTTAGATTTCTATTTAGAAAAAAACAAAAATATTTTTGATCATGTCATCCCTGCTTAATAATACATTGGAAAACATTTAATACTTTCACAATTAAAATGTTAGTAATGTGGCAATTATTGACCAAGTATCTCACACGAAATTTGATCATGTTAAATATGTTGCATTATATCTTATTGAAGTGGTCTCATTGACTATAAGTGAGCTACATATTGAAACCCTTACCATAGAGCACTAATTGTGAGGGTGTGCAAAATTATATTGTCAACACCCAATTTCGTATGGGTAAATGCATTTGTTTGGTAAAAAAAATAATTTTAAATATAATAATAATAATAATAATAAATAATAATAATAAAATAAAATAAAAAAATATGTTTTGATTGATGGTAGGTTTTTTTAACTTTAATTCTACCATGGGAAAAAAGAAAAAAAAAAGGAAAAAAGAAAACACCAAGAGTAGGAGAATCTAATTTATTTTTAATTATCACACTCCTTTCATGAGCCCAAATTTTTTACATATTTTCACCCCCACTGTTTGCTATTTACACTCTCCACATGACATGTCAAAAAGACGTTTCATAATTTCTATTTCTAGAGAAGGGTATAATATTAGGAGCAATATTTTTTTATAATAATTTGAATAAATATCTTGCATTTACACTTATGTGTCTTTTTACGTTGTCAATATGGGAAGGTATTATTTTAATTAGAAGCAAATATTCCCGATAATAATATTTTTAGAGAATGGTACGATTTTAATATTTAGAAGAAAATATTTCTGGTAATAATTAGAATCAATTATATGAATAATATGTTATGATTTGATCACGATCGATCTTTATGTGACAGAAAATATGATTCTAGTAATTACAAGCAATATTTCGTTAATAATTATAATCAATATCGTGGATATTATGCAACGATTTAATAAGACCCATTTCTTCCCCATATATTTTATTATAATTAAAGACTAAGATGTTAGTGGTACCCCAAGGGGCCTATATAAGCACAAAATTTCTTCCATGCAAGACACAAAAAATTGGAAAAATCCCTCTCCTTTTTTATTACCAGAGCACGTGCAAAAGGGGTCACCTTAAGGTAAATTCTCTTTGCTCCTAATGCTATGTATGATTCTCTTATAATATCAAATGTATGATCGTTTTGAATGTTGTATGATTAAATGTGTTTGGGGTTCTCATGTTATATAATTTTGGGTTTGTTGTTGATGTGCTCAACCTTTCTCTTTCCCTCTATTTTAATATTGATAAATAAAAAGGTTTCTTTTGTAGGATTTAATTCTCTCTAAACAAAAAAAATAATAAATAAAATAAAAAATATAAAAATTATATTATTTCTTCGATATAAGTATTGCATACCTGTAAAGTCTCAAACTTGCTTGGTAATCAAAACACCTCTTGGTAGGTTTTTTTTGTTCTTAAAAGGAAATTAATAACAATAAAAATATAAAAATATAAAATTATAAAGTTATTTTTAATATCATGTCAAATCTTGGATTTGTTTGGTAACTAAATCTTTTATCATGTAGAATCTTGGGTTCTCTTTATATTAATAATATATATATATATATATATAGAAAAATCTAAAATTAAAAAAATAATAATATCAAACAACAAATATTTGTACAAAGAACTACGTTATCCCTGATTTTCCAAATAGAAATACTTAGGAGCGAGGTACAATCCTCATCGGGCCCAAAAAATAAAAAAATAATTTTGTTTTAATCTTTAATATTTAGTATGTGTTTTTTTATTTTGTTTGATTTTTTGGGGAATAACAAATATTTTAAGCATCAAATTCTACTTTGCACACTAAATTAAAGAGGGAATCGTCTTAAGGCGGGCGTTGTGGGGTGCTAATACCTTTCCCACATGTAACCGACTCCCGAATCCAAATTTGGTTTCGAAGACCATTCTTTTAAAATTTTTCTATAGTTTTCCATAATAAACTATGGTAACGACTCCTCTGTTTTTTTTTTAAATTACTTTCGCCGTCCCGCGCGATCTCGGTTGCAACACATCTTAGTGTAGATCAACACTTAATATTACATTAGTAAGCATTTAATATTTTCACAATTAACATGTTTGTAATGTGACAATTGTGGACCAATTATCTCACATGAAATTTGATCATGCTAAATATGTTGCATTATACCTTATTGAAGTGGTCTCATTGACTATAAGTGAGTTACATATTGAAACCCTTACCATAGAGCACTAATTGTGAGGTTGTGCAAAATCATATTAGTGTAGATCAACACTTAATATTACATTGGTAAGCATTTAGTATTTTCACAATTAACATGTTTGTAATGTGACAGTTGTGGACGAATTATCCCACATGAAATTTGATCATGTTAAATATGTTGCATTATACCTTATTGAAGTGGTCTCATTGACTATAAGTGGGCTACATATTGAAACCCTTACCACAAAACATTGATTGTGAGGGTGTGCAAAATATTTAGTGCAGGTAAATACTTAATACTACATTGATAAGTATTTAATATTTTCACAGTTAACATGTTTATCATGTGGCAATTGTGGACCAATTATCTCACACGAAGTTTGATCATGCTAAATATGTTGCATTATACCTTATTGTAGTGGTTTCATTGACTACAAGTGGACTACAAACTGAAACCTTTAACACAAAACACTAATTGTGAGGGTGTGCAAAATCGTTAGCGCATAGGTCAACATTTAATACTACGTTGGTAAGCATTTAATATTTTTCACAGTTAACATGTCTGTAATGTAGCAGTTGGAGTTGTGGACCAATTACCTTACACGGAATTTGATCATGTTAAATATGTTGCATTATACCTTATTGAAGTGGTCTCATTGCTCACAATTGGACTACATATTGAAACTCTTATCACATAGCATTGATTGCGAGGGTGTGCAAAATCTTTAGTCAAGTCAACACTTAATACTACATTGCTATAAGCATTTAATATTTTCACAGATTACATGTTTGTAATGTGGATAGAGATGACAAAAATACTCGTGCCTGTGAGTATCAGCGGATAAAATCCACAACGTATAGTTGGTATCTGCAAGTATTTATTAGCCGCGTGTGACGGGTAGTGTGTATTTTAATATATGTTTATAAATGGATCAGGTACAAGTGTCATACTATCCGTATCCGCGAGTATCCGTTACTCGCAAAAAATTACACTACTAAAAATTCTCATATTACATGGGATTTTTTTTGTAAATGTATTAAAAAAATTTGCAAGAAAAGAATTTTTTTTCTTCTATTTTTTCAAGAATCTTAATTGGGAGGTAATTGTTTCGTGGGTAATTATTTTCTACAAAATTATAAAATTCGTAAGTATTTCCTACAAAATTTGTTGTAAAAAGTGTTTTATGCAAAATATTTTGCAAACAAATTAGTAGCAATTTCCTGCAATTTTTTTTTCATAACAAAACTTATAATATAAGTGTCTCCTACAAAAAAAAATTCAAAACAAAATTGACATGAAATATGAGTTTTTTTAGTGGTGTTAAAATTAACATTAATTTATATTTTATTAAGTTAAATTTAATTAAAATTAAAATTTAATTTATATTTTATTAGATTAAATTTAATTAAAATTAAATTTTAATTTATATTTTATTTGATATGTTTTTTGTAATTTTATTTAAATTTTATTTTAAAAATTTATAAAATATTCTTTTTAAATATTCGCGGGTATCTACGGGTACCCACAATAAAATATCCGTAAGTATTTTTTAAAATGGGTACTCACGTGGATAAAGGGGCGAGGTGAGGTTGGATTTTCTTATTGTGAATAGACTTAATTAAGAGAATTATGAAATTCTTTTAAATATAATAGAAATATTTAAATTAGTCTAAATTCCACAATATATAGAGATATAAAAATCATCCTTCGTAATTCTATGTGTAATTCCTTACTTCGTCAAAATGATGAAATTATATGTATAATTTTACTCATGCTTATCTTTTATTTTATTTTTATTTCTTTCACTTGTTTTCTTAAATGAAAATATGACTTTGGTTCAAAGATATAAAATCTAATTTAAAATGTGTATGTTAAAAACTCCTATCTATTTAAAAGTAATTGAAATTAAAAATTATTTATATGTATATTTTTCTTTCAACTTATGAAATTTTAAAAATAAAATCGCCATCATATAACTTAAAAACAAACAATAACTTAAATATAATAATTGATTTAAAAATATTATTTTAAGACTAAACAATCAAATTATATCTTTTATCTTATGTGATGACTTTAATCAAAGAATAATTTCTATTATTTATACTAGATAATTCTATTTAAGTTAAAAAAAAAATATCATTTGATTATTTAAACTTACCACTTTTTTTACCCCTGACGTGGTATTGTATGTGGCAAAGATATTAATTTTTTATTTAATTAATATATTTCCGGTATGGCAAAGAGTACGGAGAAGGGTAGCTGGTTTTCAAAGTCATACTTTTCTAGGTTTGAGAAGGGGAGGAAGAAAGCATATTTTTATCTTAGGGACCAAAATCTCCTGTTCCTGTTTTCTGTCATCTTTTCCCCCAACGTCGAAGGTGAATTTGGTTGGTCGCAGGTCATTTTCTCCCATTGAAGGCAGCCAATTATTAAGGTACGAAAATTTCTTCAATTTTCGCCCTTTCCCTACGTGGTGTTAGGTTACGAGCACTGCCGTGAGCCATTGTGGCTTTTTGTTTGCTTTTCCAGTTATTCCCATAAATTCCTGTAAAATAGCATAAGCATTTGGGATATGAAAGATATGAAATTTCTTAATTAGTTGTTTTAAACATTTCTAACATTGACTTTTTGTGGTGAAGTTAAGAAATGATTTTGCATATTAGGGTTTATGCTTATATTATTTATGATTGATTGTGATGCATTGTAAAAAAAAAAAAAAAGCAAAATAAAGAACATATTGTGCATCTAAGGGAATAATCCTATAAACTGTTAAAGCTGCAACTATTGGTGCCGTTACATTTGTTGCGTATGAGTTGACATCAGATTGGTTAGTAGGAAGAAAGCGAGGGATTTGCTAATTCATTTTAATGATAGTTGCAGTTGATAAGATTGAACTTCCTTAAGATGGAAGATTTGTTGTTAATGTCTATGTCTGATATCGAATTTTATATGTATAGTTTCAAGATGGTGCAAACACTACAACAAAAACGACTTTAGACAACGACATAAAATTATGATATAAATTATAAAAACCGTGGTCTAAAGATTAGAGCACAATTTTTTAGGCGTGGTATAGGTGAGTGTAGTTATAGGTAATAGACAACGGTTTTTAGTATGACAATATTTTTAAAACCGTTGCTTAAAATTCTTACAATAGACAACAGTTTTACATGTTGATTTTATACCTTATCTATGTTTTTAGACCACATTTTTACTAGTTTTGCCCACATAGTTTAAAGCAATTATTATATAATCATGGACTTTCATGATATTTATACATCATTTATAAAAATGTTGTTTATTATATGTTTAGACTACATTTATTTAGCCGTTGTTTGTTTTAGTGTGGTCTAAACTATAAATTATTGTAGTGAAATGTTATTTAGGATCGAATCGAATAGTATTTGGATTCTACCTAATTTTGATGTTGTAGTTGAATTCGGTCACATCCTGTTGCACAAAAGTAGTCTATCCTCAAATGTGTTATTTTTGAAGCTGATAATATCCTTTTGCAATCCCCAATATTCCCATTATTGATGTTATGTGAAATCTAGTATTTGAAATCTCATGGATCATTTCATTTACACGTACTAAGTTAATATAATAATCGGATACATATAACTTTCTAAAATTGAACCTTTCATTTAGGTTTTATTTTATAAAATTTGAAAATTGTTCAAACATCACTAGTGCAAAATGATGATATTAGAACATGATATAAGATCGGTTGAAACGGAACCGATTTAATTTAAAATACGGTGACAATTTTGTAAATACTGGAAAGTATTTTAAATCAGTTATAGGGAGAACCGATCTAATATATACATATTAGATCGATTATATAAAGAATCGATCTAATATGTACATATTTGATCGGTTAAAAAAACAACCGATCTAATATGTTTTCTGCATTACAAATTGCGAAAACCCTTTTCATTTTTCAAACTTTGTCTTCTCTCTCATGCCTCCTTTGGTTTTCTCTCTTGCGCCTCCACTACTTCTTCTTCTCTTCCAAGCACCATTGACCACCGTCGCCGTGCCCTACCACCGTCGCACCGTGCTTCAACAAGGTTCTTCTTCTCTTCCATGCAACTCTTCAACAACCAATGCAACAAGTTAGTGTTTTTTTCCTTCATTTACTCATGCCTAGGGTTTTTGTTTGTGGAGAAAGCTTTGTTTGTGGAGAAAGCTCTCTTTGTAGTTGTCTTTCTCGGTGGTTGGTGCTTTCCCATCTCCTTTGCAAATGAAGCAAATTTGTGACGCGCCGCAGGTTGCCATGGTGTTTCGTGAAGTCTCTTTGTCAAGTTTGCGGTTGGAGTGCGGTGTTCTCCATGGTGGTTCGTTGGTGGTTCACTTGGTGGTTCGTTGGTGTTGGTTTGTGGTGGTTTGTTTGTGGTCTTTGATGGTTCGTTTCTCCTTTGCCCCTTCGCATGGTCACTTTCGAAAATGTTTTTTTTTCTTTTCAGTAGAAGATATTAGATCAGTTGTTTCAGAACAGATCTAATATGTCTTTGACATATTACATCAGTGTATATTAGATCGGTTGCGGAACCGATCTAATATGCGCTCCAGAAGCGATCTAATATCCTTACTTTGCACTAGTGAATAATAAATTTTACAAGATTTAAGAAATTCATTTTTTATTTTTGCCACTACTTTTAATATTTAAAAAAAGTATACAAATTATAATTGTAATTAATACCTTAAAATATATTTTAAAAAATTGAAATTTATAATTTTTGTGTCACAATAATTAAAATTATAAACATTTATAAACAATAGGATAAATAAAAAAATAGGATATATGTGAAGCCCCTTTCTTTTATTTCTCTGATTTATCTCTTTCTCCCTAAACATAAGTGCACCAACTCACCCACACTGAACAGAAACACTCCCCACCATTCTCTCTAGTTCTTCTCCTCCTAAACCCCCACACTCTCCACAATTCTAATTCTTCTTCTTTTGCAAATCAGTTCCTAGAAAAAGAAACCCTTGCAGAGCTCCCAGTTGACCTTGCTTCCAACTCCCTTCTAATTCTTCCAAGTCTGATCTTGTTTGACTTTGAATTCGAAATTCTGCCTCTACTATGGAATTAATCAGGTGTTCTCCTCTTCCTGTGTTGTAATGACTAAATTCTCTAGGTTGAACTGAGATTTTGAGCCCTCATTGTTGAGGAGGTATCTTACCAAACTCAAACATCATAAAAAGGTAAGGGAAGCTAACCATTATCTCAAAATTCGTAGAGAAATCTGTTTTGATGACTTTAGATTGCATGTTTAAGTGATGAATTAATGTTTGAACGGCATAATTGAATGTGTGTTGGATTGTGTGCTAAATTTGGACTTCTGCATGAGGGAACAGGTTTGTAATCTAGTATTTTCGCCTAGGCGAGTGGCTCTCACCTGAGCGAAAACGCCAGAAAACCCACCCATGTTCCTGCACGAAGCCTCGCCTAAGCGAGCTGAGGTCGCTTAAGCGAGAGACACTCTCGTCTAAGCCAAGCTTAGCCTGAGCGAGAGTTCGCCCAGGTTTTTAATTTTTGCCACTGTTAGAGCCTCACTCAGGCGAGATTGACTCGCCTAAGCGAGATGACCCCTCGCCTAGGCTAGATTGTCTAGCTTGAGTGAAAGCTACTACAGTGGGGTACTTGATGTTTTGTTTTAAAGGGTGAAATTATATGTTTGAAAGTGATTTTGTGCAATTAGTCTCCTATGTGTATGGAATGTTGTTGCTAATGCTAAGTATGGTGAAATTTAATGAATATGAACTATGAAAAGATGTGGTTGAGATAGAATTTCAAGAGAAATTCAGAAGAGAATGTTAGTGTGTGTGTGTGTGTAAGGACGTGAGGAATCCGTATGGGTTGGTATCCTGAAACTCCAATAATCATTCACGCTCAGATAGAGTAGAATGAATTATGTCGTGAGGAGTAGCAGAAGGTCCTAGTCTTTGGACTTGATTAAGTCTTAGACGCGAAGGGGACTTACCTTGTGAGTGGTTGGGTGATAACCCCTTGTGCTCAAACTCTGCAGAGTTGGGAACCTTCCAAGGTGCAAGCTACCAAGAGCTCTAATGTCGCTTACACAAATCCAGATATTGAGTCTAGAATTATATAATTGAGTTATGTGTTGTGAATGACTTTTATACTGTGAACTGTATGATTTTCTCTCATTTCAGTTAGCTTACCCTTCTTGTTTATGTTTGTTTCCTTGTGTGTTCTCCTTTGCAATGATCACCTATTGTTGGTGTGAGCAGAGCCGAATCCAGATGAAGAAACCCCTCTCCTAGACAGAAGCTGATCTTGGCTTGGAATTTTTTAGTAGTGACCTTTTTGAGTTAGATCCTTGGAGTTTAAATGGTATGAACGGACTCCACTTTGTATAAATTGTACCACTTCCTTAGGGACTTATATGGTTATTTTGGATGACTGTATCAGCACTTTATAACTGTTTATCCATACTACCTACTTTGTATGATCATGATGTGAATATTTTATTTAGTAGCATGAAAACTATTAAATGGGATGTTACATTTTTGTATCAAACCAGTAGTTCCTTAGGGTCTGTAGGTGTGATCAAATTAATACTACTAAACTATAGTAACTTCAGTATTGCTAAGATAGTAGTCAAGAAAATAGAAAGGGTAAAGTAACCCTAAGTCGTCTCCCAACGAACACGGAATTGATTTTAAACAAATTAG
>Ga0214545_1010094_pt1 | contig 13930 bp, 11 predicted proteins | sample CNSS4metaG_FD_160064 | JGI IMG/M metagenome (GOLD analysis project Ga0214545, IMG submission 160064) | Root nodule microbial communities from cowpea collected in UCLA plant growth center, Los Angeles, California, USA - CNSS4 | ecosystem: Host-associated > Plants > Roots > Nodule | place: USA... | reverse complement strand
ATGTACTCCCTCCATAGTTTTCCAATTCTAAATATAACATCTATTTTTTCCAAGTCATCATAAATCTTGAAACAAAATTGAGGCTTCAAATAATTCAAATGTTAATCCAAATCTATATTGAATAGGAAAACAACAATAAAGATGTTTAATTACTTTTAGTGCACTTTCCCACACTTTGTTCTTGTAAGTAGTTGGCATAGATGACCACCTTTCAAAACTTATAGGTAACAACATATAATTTGTTATTAGCAGCCCACACACTCCTAGAAGTAAACCAAATTCTTCTCCAATTGGTTGATATTTATTTTCGTAGTTCACCACCGCACGTAATCCATTTGGCAAGTTGTGATCATCCTTAACCTTGACTTTAAGTTTTTTAATAACTCCATCTTCATCGACAAAAATTAAATACATTAATTGGAACTTATTGAATGAAAATAATAACACAGTATTATATTTACCTATAGCATCCACAAACCAATAGTGGTTTAATTGTCGTCCCTTTTTTGAGATTAATGTTACAGGTTCAACTTCAGAATTAGGTTGAGCAAATTGAGATGTCGGTTGAGTTGATTGAGAAGTTGGTTGTGAAGATTCAATAACTGGTTGTGAAGCTTTTGCAGACTCAAAAGTTGCTTGTGCAAGTTCAAAAGTTGCCTCTGCAAATTCAATTGTTTAATGTCAGGTTCATTTTTTGGCGGTCCTAGTTGAGTTTTTTCTTGTCTAGGTTCAGTATATGTATGTCCATATGTAACATGCGCATAATTTCCCAAAAATGCTTTGAACTACATGAAATATGTTCATTTTCAAGGGTTCTTGGAACTTTTGGATCTGACTTTAGCAAAATCCTAATCCTTTTTGGTCTAGGCATATCTACACAAAACAAAAATGAAACAATCAAAAAGTAAATCATTTATAAGGTAAACATGTATCAACAAATTTTCTACACTTTTTTGTTTGAAATAAGGAAGAAGTAAATAATTGATAAGCTTAGCATGGAACCAAGTTCTATAACCTAGAGTCATACCCAATAATTATTATTACTCTGACATTTAATCATTTTCATCAAGTTCACCATTACGATTTGTCCTCATTTAATAAGTCACCATCTTCATCGTCCCTAAAAAATACTAGTTGTTCAGAGTTACTGAAAAATTGATTTAAGTATTGTTATGGACAAGCTTCAACTTCATATACATTAATATCTCATTCTCCTATATCATAAAAGTCTCTTGGTTTGACATGGATAGTGGTGGCTCAATCCCTATGAACCTCATTGTTCACATAATACACCATTTCAGCTTGTGAAGCTTCAATGTATGGTTCATGCTCTTCTCAATCTCTAGTGTGAATTAATAGTGAAATATTTATACAAGTGAACCCCCATGGATCCTTTTTAAACCCTTTATCTTTTGTGGTCTCAACTCATTTATATTTCAACAAGGTAACCTTAAATTTCCTATAGTAATTGAACTCAATTATATCATCTTATTTTCCATAATATGCCAAATCTGCTTCTCCAAATTATTTTCCATGTTTCCGACTTTCATTTTAAATTAGAATCCATTTACATTAAAGGCAATAAATCTTCTAGCATGTGGTGTTAGACCTCGAGTTAAATACTTCAGATCACTTGACACTGAACTCGAAATGTCTAGGTTATCAATCTAAACAAATAATGATTTTAGATGAACATTTAAAGTGATAACTTTAATTTAAGATCTAACAACACATATTGTACATACCCTATGAGGAAACCAATTCATGAAATCCTTATTAACAATCTTTTATATCTCTCCATTGGGAATTCTTCGCCCTCTAGACCGCCTTTGCAAATGGTCTTTAAATTCCCTAATATAATACATCGACATATTACTAATAATACCATAAAAAGCACATTATAAATATAATTACATTTATTTGTTTGTGGTAATAGTCACTCAATATAAGGTTTCACTTAAGGACAATTAAATAACACATGTCGATGTGCTTAGGTTTTCTCCATGGTTGACATTTCAAAAGTTGAAGAGGCACTTTCTCCTCTACCAATTGGTGGAAATAGGGTACGCAATTCAAACAATTCTATATTACTATAATCATCAACATGCCAAGGTCTATTAATTCTCTTCTCTATCCCTTCAATATACTAAGAGCAAAAAGGTTAAAACCTCTTCAACTATGTATCCTTCCACAATAGAACCTTAGGTTTGTGATTTGTTTTGAACATAGAACTTTAAGTGTCCCAAATACCTATAAAATGTTAAAACAATTAGGACAAACAAACTTTACACTTAAACAAAAATTGAAAGGTGTGTCGTACACATTTAGCTTTCAATGGGATACATCAACCATAATGTACTGGACTTCCAAATATATTGTTTTAATGAACCATGATTCTAAAAAATGTAAGAGGGAATATATTGTTTTAATGTGATACTCAAGTTTTTCAAGATTTAATGGCCTTAAACTTTTGCCACATAATTGCCGAAAAAAGGAACGTAATTCTACTATCACTACAGTGACATTGTTTGGTAAAATATTGCATATGACAATAGGTAGTAATTGCTCCATAAGAATATGACAATCATGAATTTTGAGTCCAACTATCTTTCCATTTTTCAAGTCAATACATCGTGAAATGTTACTTAAGTATCCATCTGACATTTTAACATTTTTGAATGTATGCAAAAATGTTTTCTTTTCCTTTTCTTTCAACAATGAAAATAAAGTTGGTCGAAATCTTCCTCTATTCTTGGCCAAAGTTCCATCCTTATACCCATTTCTTTGAGATCCTTTCGGGCTTTAAGATTATCTTATTATTTTGTAGGATCATTAAGCAAAGTATACAATACATTGTCAAAAACATTCTTCTCAATATGCATGACATCCAAACAATGGTGCAACAAATTAGTCTCCTAATAAGGAAGGTCAAAAAATATACTTCTCTTTCTCCATTGTTGTGTCCAACAACTTCAACATTATTTCCTTGATCTCTTTTACTTGTATTTGGAATTTCTAATGGCTTTCCAAATGTAACATCCAAACACTCAACTTGTTTAAATAAGTCTAGCATTGACAAAGGTATTGGTGCATTCCTTAGTTCGATTCTTCCATTAAAAAGAGATTGGTTGATTTTGAATCTATGATCTTTTTCTAAAAATCGACGGTGTTCTATAAAACAAAATTTTCTCATGTACAACCAACAACAGTCTGTATCAAAATTACAAGTAGAGCGAGCATTTCTAGTGTGTGTTCCATCTAGATAAATTTCCTAGCCCAGGGAAGTCATAATTGTCCACATCAAAGATGCTCGCAATGTAAACATTTCTTTTTTTTTTTTGAATAGCCAAATGTTTACACTTCATCAAACTATAACTCCTTCAATTTTGTGATCCATGGTTTTGAGTAAACATCAATATCATTTCTTGTTATTTGTTTACTAGGAATTATCATAGAGAAGGTAAAAGAGGCTTGCTTCATACACTCCAACAGAAGACGGTTGAATGAAATGAGCACCATTGGCCATATAATGTGATTAGTACTTATGTTTCCAAAAGGGTTGAAACCATCACTAGCTAAGCCTAGTCGTACATTTTGCAGGTCACCTACAAATTTAGGATGTAATAGATCAAATTTTTTCCAAGCCTCATAATCTCTGGGATGCCTTATCAATTTGTCTTAGTTTTTTTCGATGCATGCCATGTCATAGAATCAACTGTCTTAAAAGACAAACAAACTTTGCAATCTCGACTTTAAGGGAAAGTAACACAATATCTTTGCATATTGCTTCTTACTTTTATCTTTCCATTTAGATATCTTGCACCGTTTACATTCTTCTAAGCCTTCATTTTCTTTACCCCCAATATAGCATGCTGTCTTTTGGGCAAGTTGATATTTTGACATAGTTAAGACCAAGTTTGCTAATTGAATTCTTCGCCTCATAAAATGAGTTAGGAAACTTAGCATGTTCAAATGCGTCCTTTAGCAACTCTAGAATCAATGTCATTGCTTTGTCACTCATTTTACACATGCATTTTATATGATACAACTTCAACATTCATGATAACTTTGAATACTTTGAAGAACCATCATATAATGTTTCGGTATTATCCTTCAACAATGCATCAAATTCTATGTTCCCTTCATCACGCATAATATTAGCTTGCACACTATCATCTTCGGTAGCCCCGTCAAAGTAATTGGCATCATTCCCCACAAACCCCGAAGGCATTATTCAACATGTCTTCCATTGGATTTTGAGATTCTGAAAAATCTTCAACCACGTCTACACTTCTACCAACCATGGAATCACTTACTCTTGGTACTTCACCATGCATATACGATGTTTTGTAGTTTTTAGGGCAAGGTCTACATGTTAAGTGTTCTTGAACTACATCCCTAGTTTGCCATTTTTTAAAACCACACTTTGAACATGGACACTTAATAACACGGACAATTAATAACTCGACCATTACCATGTTCAAAAGGAAAATCCAAAAAAAAAAAGTATTCAGCCCATTTGAATATTCAATGGTGTTTCGTGGTTTAGAATTCCACGATTTATCTATTGGCATGACTACAAAACAAAGACCAAAGAAAACATTCATTATTTAGGAAATGGATCATACAAATAAGAGGAAAGGTGTTCTATCCTAAACAAAAAAATAAATGAAAGAGTTACCTAAAATAATTGGTTAACCAAAGTATTCATTCAAAGCAGTTATAAAATAAAGAACAAAGATGACATGATGAAGAATTGTGGGAACACAAACAAACACGATAACAATGACAGGAGCATAAGACCAAAGAGACGTGAATGGAAACCTAACATATACGCTAACAGAGACGTGAACAGAAAATGCTAATGCCAACGGAAAGCGCCATTAGAGATCGATTTCGTGAGTTGGGATTAAATGGAGAACTATACAAAGTTGGAGAGAACGCACAAAGTGAAGGTTCCAGCATTGGGAGTGAACGGACAAAGTTGAGAAAGTGTTTAAACTTAATGCTCTAGAAAAGTGTTTAGAGTGGGACAAGAAAAATTAGGAAAATCTGGGAAAGAACGAAAAAATTTTCACAAAGAAAAAGGAGGGGACTTGAAAAAAATTCTTCCTGTGAATCATGTAATAAAATGGGAAAAAAGTAATATTCTATATAAAGTGACATTTTAAAATGACACAATTTTAAATAATAGTATGATAATCCAAAAGATGGTGGTTACAAACACCATAATATACATGTATATTTTGACAATTATTAAACTGACATATTATACTACAAAAAAGAGACGATTTTAAATAAACCGCCATGTTAAATAGATAGCAACCCAGCGTTACAACAAAAGTAGTTGCTAAGTAGATAGCAACCCAACGTTACAATAGTCGGATTCAAGAAAGAACATTAAGAAGGAAGACTTAGTTTGGCAAAAGTCTAACGGCACTCCAGACTTTAAAGCAAAGGGAAAACTAGAAAAACTTAATGGAAAGTTAGTAACTGAGGTCACCTCTAGACCAACTTCAAGAAAAAAAAATAAGTAACCATGAAGGAAGAAAGCCAAAGAAAAAAATTAAGGACGAAAAAATTTACAAGAACGAAAAAGGTAGCAAGTGCAAGAGAGGTTTCCTTCCCTAGACTCCTCTTGCAGATGCACAAGGACAAGCATCCATAATCAGAAAGTTTGCCTAAGGCAACAACAAGTACAAAGTCAGCCTAAGATGGTAGCGTATGAGCCTACCTAAGTCGGTATCACAAGTTAAATCACGTTCAGGAAACACATACAAAGATGTATTAAAACCTACTTCGTGGACATGGAGTGCAACCTACTTAAAGATGTATTGTTGCTAAGTACAAGGATGTGTGTACTCTATTACCTTCGCTTTGGATTTTGTCCCTAAGTTGGGTTTTGTCAAGCAAGGCTTTAAAAGGCACACTTCATTTTCTAATAAAAATCCTCTTTTCCATTCATTTTTGCGTTCTTTTTTATCTAAGGTTAAAATACCTTTTTTGTCCCAATTTTCGTTAAGTTTTGTCAAATAAGTCCTAATTATAGTTTTGTGTTCAAATAGGTCCCAATTTTCGTCAATTTTGTTCAATTGAGTCTTTTTTTGCTAGCACCGTTTAAATCATTAACGGCCATCAATAGTGACTGCACGTGTCACTTCGTGGTTTTTTTAATATTTTTTTTTATTTTTTTTATTTTTTTCTAAATGTCCACGTGTCAACCCAACAGTGTGCCACGTGTCAAAGTCAATGTTCTATATTCAATTTGGTCCCTATATTTGTTATTTTTTATTCAATTTAGTCTCAATTTTATTTAAAATTGATCAATTTTGTCCCTATTGAAGATGTGACCAAATTTAATTTTTATATCAAAGTTATAATGATGTGAATTTTAATATATTATATAAAAATATTTAATAAAAAATGTGAATTTTAATATAAAAATTAAATTTGGTTTCAATTTGGAGAAGGACCAAATTGGTTAATGTTAACAAAAATTAGGACTAAATTAAACAAAAATAACAAATATAGGGACCAAATTGAATATAGAACATTGACTTTGAGATATGGCACGCTGCTGAGTTGACACGTGGACATTTAAAAAATATTAAAAAAATTTAAAAAAATCAAAAAAACCACGAAGTGACACATGGCAGTCATTGTTCATGGTCGTTAATGATTTAAACGATGTTAGCAAAAAAGGACTCAATGGAACAAAATTGACCAAAATTGGGACCTTTTTGAACACAACACCAAAATTAGGACTTATTTGACAATACTTGACAAAAATTGGGACCAAAAAGTTATTTTAACCTTTACCTAATGTTGATTAAAAAGCCCTCCAAAAGAGGCACCAAGTTACTTAAACTAGTAACATCAAATTAAAAGCCTTATAGGCGAGGCACCTAGTTATCTAAACTAGTAACATTAAAAACCCTCTAGGCGAGGCACCGAGTTACTTAGACATTAAAATAAGAAAAGCCTTCAAATGAGGCACCGAGTTATCTAGATGATAACATAAATGAAAAGTCGTTTAAGCAAGGCTCCAAGTTAACTTAAAACCCTCTAGACGAGGCACTGAGTTACTTAGACAGTAACATTAACGAAAAGCCCACAAACGAGACACTGAGTCACTTAGACAGTACCATAAGCAAAGCCCTCAAAAGAGGCATCGAGTTGTCTAGATGATAACATAAATGAAAGCCCTTAAACGAGGCACCAAGTTACCTAGATAGTAACATAGGCCATCCTGACGAGGCACCAAGTTAAATGAATTCTTCCAAGCGAGGCACCTAGTTACTTAGACAATTAACATCAACGAAAAGCCCTATGGGTGAGACACCAAGTTACTTAGATGGTAACATTAACGAAAAGCCCTCTTAAAGAGGCACCAAGTTAAATAAAGCCCTTCGAACGAGGAACCAAGTTAATTAGATAGTAAAATTAACGAAAAGCCCTCCAAGTGAGGCACCAAGTTACTTAAAGGTTAAAATCTTATTTTGGTCCTTTAAGTTTCATGAAAAATTCAATTAGATCCCTCCTAAAGAGGCACCAAGTTAAATAAAGCCCTCCAAACAAGGAACCAAGTTAATTAGATAGTAACATTAGTGAAAAGCCCTCTAGACGAGGAACTAAATTACTTAAAGGTTAAAATCCTATTTTGGTCCTTTATTTTTCTTGAAAAATTTAGTTAGATCTCTTATTTTTATTTGATTGAATTTAGTCCTCTAATTTTTTTAAATGATTCAATTAGGTCGTTTTCATTAGATTGACGCTAAAATTTCTTTATAATTTATACATCAAATCATTTCACCTATAAAATAGAATTAATTTGAATATTCAGACTTTTTAGGTGAAGTGGTTTCATATATTAATTTTCATGAAAATCTAACATTTATCAACGAAAATGACTAAATTAAACATTTTATAAAATTAGAGGACTAAATTAAACCAAATAAAAAATATGGGATGTAATTGAAATTTTTACAAAAACTAGAGGATTAAAAGACTATTTTAACCTTACTTAAACTAGTCACATTAAAACCCTCCAAGAAAGACACCAAGTCACTTAAACTAGTAACATTAAAAGCCCTCAAGGTAAGACACTAAGTTACTTGAACTAGTAACATCAAATTAAAAGCCCTTCAGACGAGGCACCAAGTTATTTAAACTAGTAAAATCAAAAGCCCTCAAGCGACGCACCAAGTTACTTAAACTAATAACACTAAAAGCCCTCTAGGCGAGGCACCAAGTTACTTAAACTAGTAACGTTAAAGTAAAAGCCCTTCTAGTGAGAGACAAAGTTACTTGAACAACGTAAGCCCATAAAGGTGACCCCCTGAGTTACCTATATGGTAACACACGTGAAGCATGCTCAAGCGGCACCTTGGCCTACCTAGGCGATAGCATCAAATTAAGCCCGTGGAGTCATCACTTGAGCCTGCCTTAGTCGACAACACCCACAAAGTTTGCTCAAATAAGCAGCATCAGATCCTGCCTATGTCAATAATTCAAAGAGCTCAAGATATCATCCATCGTCAAAGATGACCACCCATAATCCTTCCAAATGGCCATTCCATCGGCGAAGTCAAAGCCACATATGGTTCAGCCAAACAGCCAATCCACCTGCAAGGTCAAAGACGACCACACATAGTCCGGCCAAACAGCTAATCCACATGTAAACATAAAGTCGATTACAACTCAGCTAAAGTGCCAATTACAATCGCAACAAGCATTCCAGTTACATTAATCAAACTTTTGAGCTTGGGGGGTTATTGTACATACCCAACTCAACAAATATGCTAAGTGATGCAGCCCAACAAGGCCCATTCAGCTTTATTGACCCAAAGTGGTTGAAAGATATTCTGATATATATTTGTTGGTGCAAATATTTATATATTAACAATAAATGTGATTAAATCTAGGTAGTTTTATTATGTCATGATATTCCTTAATACCGTGTATTTACATAATATTTGGTATATCATGTAATGTATCATATTATTGTTATTATTCCGCTAATTTAACATATTCAAACGGTAATTTTTTATATTTGTTTATATTATTTGATATTATTTTGATATTCTCTATTTTTATCACACAAATCTTAAGGGTCTAGAAACCTTGTAAATACACCTAGTATTTCACCAAGAAATACACACATTATGATAATCCTTACTTTATTCTCATAGATCCTAAAGCTCTCTTACTGATTTGAGCGTCAAAGAGTCTTTTGTAGGTGGATCTTGTCATGTGTTCCAGTGCTCAGGAGCACTCATTAAGAGTCATCAAGTTACTCAGATCTTGCCACCTTTACAAAGGTTCACACTCTGGATCCCGATAAGAACAATATTTATCTATTTTTGTACTTTTTTTTCAACTATTTCCTTTCATTTTGTTATCAATTTTATTGTTGCAACTCGGGTATTAATAATACATCTTTTTAAGAAAACGTTATCATCAAATTCCATAAAAGAAGATAACTAGAAAAGAAAAATAAAAGGAAGTAATATTTAAAATCAGAGGAAGGTATTATGCCTTTATAATATGCATCACAAAATAGAATACAGTGGATGCTTAAAATTAGAATAAGCTTTAAAATATTTAATTATTTTATACTTTTTAAATGCATAACAAACCAATGAATCATACGTGTTGATAACATAACTAATTAAATTGCAACAATTTATTTGTGCCATTATTTTAATTCTTGCAAATAACATTTCTTATAATTGAATGAAATCTTAATATTAAGAATTATACTCGCAAGATATAAAAATTACTTTTAAATAGATTTTTTTTCTCATTATAAACTTTCTAAATATATTGATGGTAAAGATGTAGAGACTTCACCTAATAAACTAGGCTATCTTTAAATTTTTAAATAAGCTATGTTAGGCATTATTGTCGTAACATGAACTTTTTATTAAAAAAAGTAAAATAAAAGATAGAAAAACAAGAGACTATATTATATTCGTGATAAAAATACATCGCACTTATAGGCAAAAATATCTATTATAAAAAAGAAAAACTAAGTAAATACCTAGATGATAAAAGTAAATTGATGCAACAAAAGGAAACTAAAGCTCAATAATAAAAATCCTCAACATATTAAGAGTAAAAGGCATTTAAAACTATGCAAAAGGCATTTAAAACTCATTAGTGCCTTTTAGAAATTCATGCTTAGAAAGATTTAGTATTAACTTTCTTTGGTCTATCCCGACTAGGTTTCCTTGTAGTTTGAACCATCCTCCTTCTCAAAATTATAATATTTGCTTTCATCAAGCATATTAGCCCATTTAGAGGATATTTTCAATTCCTCCATAAAAAACAAGCTTTCTTAGATGTCAAAATATTAGAAACTACCTCAGAACTATAATGAGGTGATTCTAAATGTTGTAAACCTTGCAAACTATCGATAATGGGAGTGACATCCTCCAAAGAGGGCATATCAGCCAAGGAATTATAATTCACTAAACACACAACCACTAATAGAAACATCTAAATTCTTAATAATATAATATCGATGCACAATACAAACATTATCATTCCTCACAAGATCCACTATAGGTTCCACCATAAGCACCACAAACTTCACCACAAACTCCACCACAGGCTTAACCATAGGCTCATAAGGTCCACCACTAGTTCCAAAACAGGCTCCACAACAGTTTGTGCAACAACCTCCACATCCTTTTAAACTGAACCTAGAATGCCTTTATTCCCATCCTGGTCACCAACCTGACTTGTCAAGGTCAGAATCAACTCATAGTTCCACCTATTCATCCTCTCAATTTCCAGTTGTGTAGGCATTCATCAAGAATAATTCACCCTCACTGAGCAAGGAATGGTCTCGGTTAGGTATCTCATAACCTAAAAAATGTTGAACTTCACAATTTCTTCCCCAAACTCCATCGTTAATGTGTCCGCATGCACATTTATCTTTGTTTTGGTAGCATCAAGAATGGTCTACCTAAAATCAATGTTGACTTATGGGATGGGCCTTCATCATGCATGTCCATGATGTAAAATTTTTTTGCGAAGATTAGTTAGTTTACTTCGTTGAACGTGGATCAATTGAGCTTGGATTTGCTGTTGTGTGAGGCTTCTTCTACTATGTTTAGACTTTTTGTCACTTTTAAGGGCCATCGCACTTACATTCTCCATAGGATTGGTCACTGTTTATGAGGGAAGTGCGTTCGAACCTTATCGTTGTAATGTATTAAGGGTAATGGCTAATTCCCCAATTTAGGTTTACATGTCATTGATGGTGGTTGTCATGTGTTGCTCGAGTTGTGCACTCTATATGCTCGATGTTAGCATTTATTGTGTGAGTTGTTTTATCAAGTCTTCTAAGGTTGGCCTAGAGTTACCTTGTACCTATTGATGATATGTCGTGTTTGTTGGGCTTTTTTGTATTTGCCTAGTATTTCTGTTATTCTTGGAAGGCCTTGTTATTTTGCTGATGAAGAGGCCTTCTATGGTGGATTTTATGGTGGACCATATCTGATGTGATCCCAACAAAGCTTATAAGTTGGGCCAACGCCTAGGCCCAAATCATGCTCAAGGCCCAATCTATGACCCACATGCTCCTAAAGATCAAAGCCCAATCAAAGGCCCAATAACAAGATACATGCTTAGAAGGATCCAAATGGGCTTTCCTTAAGAGGATCAAATTCATCATGGGCTTTATATGTTGTTCTCATGGGCTAAAGAAGACATCAAAATATGAGAGCACTAATGGTTGGAGCATTAGAATAGCTTTTATTTTAGCCCAATTGTTAAGCCATGCTTTATTAAACTTGTTGATTAGCTTGCAAATTGGGCTAATTCAAGCCCAATTATGACTTGGCCGAGAATTGCTTTCCAAAGAATCCTTCCACATGGTGTCAAGTGTGACAATGCATGAGACATGTGAAGGAGGACACTTGGTGCAAGATCCTAGCTCCTTTGCATCCAATAGTTCCATGAGCAACTTGGAGAGCAAGCCATGCATTTGCATTTCATTTCCTTTCTCATTTTTATTGCATTAAGGAAGGATCCTCTACTATAAATGAGAGATTCCTATGCTTGTATTTGGTTACTTTGGATTGGTAATAGACTAAGTGTTGAGAGTACTCCACCTATTGCCTCTAGAGTCACTTTGCGAGACTAGTTTCTACCAAATACTCCTCTAGCCTGCTTCCCTAGAATAGATTTCTCTTCTAGGTTTCATCTCCATTTCACCTTCATTGCTTCAAGAGCCTCCAAGCTTGAATCCACTCCTTCATTTCACTCCATTTACGCTACTGCCATGGACCTTCTCCTGTTCATTTCCGTGCTACAAGGTCCATCAAGTGGTATCTAAACCCACTCATGCCATTTTTCATCATTTGTGTTGGTTTGAGTAAGGTTTCCTTCCATATCTTGTGTTTTTCTTGTGATTTTCGTCTTGTTCATCCTTTTTTTTTTGTTTCTTCAACTTTCCTTCATTTCTACTGAATGCCATTGAGGCTACATGAATCTTGTTGATTCAAATTGTAGTACTCCTTGCTTCAATGGTGAATATGTGTTTTTAGGTTCCATTTTTTTTCCAGCACTTGTTCTTTGATTCCTTGCTATTTTTCTTCATTTCAATTGGTGCATCTTTTAATTTTCAGTTCTTTATGTTGTGTTTTGTCTTAAGTCATGTTTAAGCACTTTTGTTTCATTTTCATTTTTGTTTATATTGTTTAATTTTGCACTTGCTTTATGAGAACCAAGTCCTACATCACACATTTGAGCTATGAACTTCAAGTGATGCTTGTGGATGTGTAAGGCAAAGATCTCACTATTTTTCTTCCATTTCACCGATTGGATTATATTTTTGAGTGTCCTAGATGTTCTTCTATGATTCATGCTTGATTCTAGATCATAATCAAGTTCATTCATCTTTAATTTCATAGAACATCTTAAAATTTATGTGAGCAACTCTACTCTAGCCTGTTTTTCAGTTTTCACTACACGCACACCTATTGTTTATGATTTATTCTAAACACATGGATTGGCCAATTTTTTTTCGGATTTTTGCTCTTGAAGCTAAGAGATAGACAAAAATAACAAAAAGAGAATCACTAAAAAATGTTGAGTACAAAAAATATGAAAAATCTATAAAGTTGAGGCATCAATCAGCATTTTCTGGATTGCTAGTTTTGGGAAAAACCATTTTTAGTGTTGTTTTGTGTATGTGTTTTATTTTGTTTTAAGTGCTCTTTGTTGATATAATTGATTGCTTAATTGTGTACTCTTAATTGCTTTGAGTTTGCCTTCAATAGAAGTGGATTTCATTCCCTCAATTTGGCACAAATTTGCAATGAGTACATCGGTTGTTTTATGAGCACTTTTCCTTCTCTGTTTTTCAATTTTCTTCTTCAATTCTAGAGCTATTCTAGGTTCATTTTGATTGTGCTAGCCTTTATTTCTTGCTTGCCATTTCTTGGCTCTCCTTTCAGTCATGTTTCATTTTACTTCCATTTGGTTTAGTTTTCTTAATTAGCTTTTATTGCTTTCTTACTTAGCTTAATTCAAGTTTGTTGGCCTTATGCTTTCTATGGTATTGTGGGGATTAAACTCTATGAATGATTTCCATTCTAGTGGTTGTAAGACCCGGGAAAATTAATTAATTAAATAATTAATTAATTAATAAATGCGGGTAGAAGGCGTCTTTATGATATTAATTGTTTTTTAATGTGATGTGGAAAAGTACTAGCTCATGTGGTTGAGAGTACTTTGGTTGTGTGAGAGGACTTGGGTTCAAGTCCTAAGTATGCCAATTATTTGTGATTATTTTATTATTAATTTTTAAGAATATGTATGAGTAGGTGATTGGTATTGTAAACTTATGTTGATTGTGTATATCACCAAATGTGGTTTGGCATAGTGGGTATGCTTTGTTATTGTGGGTGGAAGGTCA
>Ga0214545_1010088_pt1 | contig 13943 bp, 7 predicted proteins | sample CNSS4metaG_FD_160064 | JGI IMG/M metagenome (GOLD analysis project Ga0214545, IMG submission 160064) | Root nodule microbial communities from cowpea collected in UCLA plant growth center, Los Angeles, California, USA - CNSS4 | ecosystem: Host-associated > Plants > Roots > Nodule | place: USA... | reverse complement strand
TATTCTACATGATGAAAATAAACAAAAAATAAAAATATTAAAAAATTAACAAATGTGTGTCTTATAAACAATTTGGAGACTATTGGAAGGAATCACACAAAGGAAAATAAATATATAATTAATGGTATGATAAGATGAAAAATATCTTAGAGATGTAAGAAAAATTTTCAAATATCAATATACTCGATGGTTGATAAAAAAAATGACGCAAAGAACAAATAATAAACATAATAAAATTTTATCATAGATCTTGTATATTTTAAACTCCAATATATGTTGGATGGTGATAAAAATAATATTCATTGCAATTACATTAAATTTTTATATTGTAGTAAATAAAAATTATTTATACAATTATAGTGAAAAAAATTAAAGTATGATTTTGTAATGAGTCAGAAAATAAAAAATAATTAGATAAAATTTATCAAAATAGAATTCTACATGATGAAAATAAACAAAAATAAAAAATATTAAAAAATTAACAAATGTGTGTCTTATAAACAATTTGGAGACTATTGGAAGGAATTGCACAAAGAAAAACAGATGTATAATTAAGGGTATGATAAGACGAAAAATATCTTAAAGATCTAAGAAAACTTTTCAAATATGAACATATATATTCAATGGTTGAGAAATAACAAAAATTGTTTTAGCGAAATAAAAGAGAATTGAACAAAGAAAAAACAAATGTATAACTAAGGGTATGATAAGATGAAAAATATCTTAGAGATCTAAGAAAACTTTTCAAATATGAACATATATACTCAATGGTTGAGAAATAACAAAAATTGTTTTAGCGAAATAAATGAGTTCTTCAAATGAAACAAAAATTAATAATAAGTAAAAACTTTTTTTTTATATTACCTAGTAAATGAAATGTTTATGCTATTAAACACTTAAATTGAAAGTATTAAACATTCTCATGTTAGACATAAATTTTTTTTAATTGACATACATCATTTTAACATAATTACATAAAGGTTATAATAAGATAAAAAAATATATTGGAGATGTGAATGAGTTTCATGACAAACCAAATATTTAGAAGAAATAAAAAAAAAAAAAAATATATATATATATATATATATATATATATATATATATATATATATATATATGGTTACTTAATTAATTGTGAATATTTTAATAATTTAAACGATGATGGAGATATGACGGAGACAGGTATTATGGCGGGGGATATATTCATCCACATCCTCATCCTCATACCCAATTGAGAAAATTGAAGATTTCCCATACTCATATCCAGTCAATGCGGAGATTCCCCATCAAAATGGAGACGGATTCGGATAATACCCACGGGAGCGGGTTTATTTGCCATCTCTAATTCTAACTAGATGAATTCTAAAATTGTTTATTAGTAATTAAGCAAATTAATTGAAAATAATAATACATTTCATTTCTTACTCTGTCATTGAAACAAACTAAAATTACTATAACTATAAATAGTTATAATAAATTAATACACCATATTAAAAAAAATCAAAAAACATAAAAACAATTGATTAGTGAGTTTTTACTAGATTATGTATGTACGCGTTTAAATCTAATAATGACATATAAATATATATATATATATATATATATATATATATATATATATATATATATATATATATATATATATATATATTTCATTTTAATATAGTATATGAGTACAATATTTAATTCTAAATTTCAATAATACTGTCATTTTATTTTATTATGTATCACTAATCAATTGTGTCAATATTAGATTATTTAATTTATTATTATACTATTTGTATTAATTAATTTAACTAAAATAAACTTATAACTGATTATTTTTCAATGTAATCTATATTTGAATATTGTATTTATAATTATACATAATTAAACTAATAATAATCATTGAAATAAATAACAATAATAATTCTCTTAAAAGTAAAACTGAAATCAAAAAAAAAAAATGATACTTTAACCCACTTTTTTTTGACTCACTTTTAATCCACCACTTTAATCACCATTAGATCATCACATCACATCATTTGAGAGAATCAAAATAGATGATTTAATGGTGATTGAAGAAGTGGGTTAAAAGTAGGTCAAAAAATGTGGGTTAAACTATCTTTATCCAAACAAAATAGGACAATGATACTTTAACCTATTTTTTTGACTCACTTTTAATCCATCACTTCAATCACCATTAGATCATCACATCACATCATTTGAAATCAATTTCGTTTTGTGTTTTTTTCAGACTAAATTTATAATGCACACACTAATTACATTTTATTTTAACAATTATTTATATATACACCTTTCATTTTTCATTTAAGTATATAGCAATATTATTTTATTACACCGAACTATGAACTATTAATATATTATTATGGGTTAAATATGTTTTCGATCCCTTAACTTTCAGTAAATTTTGGAATTAGTCCATTTTGAAACTTTGGACCAATTTAGTCCTTCATCTTTCGAAATACATAGATTTAGTCCTTTTAATCAAATTTTGTTAAGTTTATTTGATGTTTCGTACGCATTTCAGGAGTTGTTTATACTGTTTGACACATTTTTGCTTTAATGTTAAGTCAAATATTATTGTGAAACGCGCTTGAAATGCCAAATAAACTTAACAAAATTTGATTAAAAGGACTAAATCCACATATTTCAAAAGATGAAGGACTAAATTGGTTCAAAGTTTCAAAATGGACTAATTCCAAAATTCACTAAAAGTTAAAAGACCAAAAACATATTTAACCCTATTATTATTAGTATTATTAATATTATTAGTATTAAAGAATATTTATTATTTTATTATTAATATTATATTTTATTATTATTTATTATTAATTGGTTTACACTATTTTTTTATTAGTAGTAACAGTTATGTCACTATTTTACATTATTAATTTCATGTTTATATTATTAAATAATATTCATGTTACCATAATTTTACAATTTATATTTCACAAAAAATAACATAACATGGTTATTTTTAAAATAATATAGATAAATATATGAAATAATATTACTTTAAATAATATTCTTAAAAAAAAAACTTATAAAGAAACTTTCTTCGATGATAAAAATTGAAATTTGGATAAATAAAAAATTCAATTTTGTAATGACTCTTGTGCATACGTGTACAACTTGGAATTGATTTATATAATCAATAATTATTTGATTCGTAGATAATTTTTTTCATTGACTAATTAATTTCATTAATTATTTTCTAATTCTTTTTTAATCCTTTGAAATCTTTTAAATTTGTATATTTGCAATTAATAATAATATGAATAATTTCAAAATAATTTTTATCAATTAGTTGATTTTATTAATTATTTTAAATTTTTGTAATTATAAATTAAATTTTTTGTTGGTAATTTATAATACTATTATAATTACTATTACTTTTTTTGTTGTTATTTTTATTTGAATCAATGAATATATTTGATTTTAAAGTATTCATTAAATTATTACCCAAGGAATTTAAAGTACTATTTATTTGAATCAATATATATTACTTTTGTTTATAATATTTCGAGTTTAACATCATTTTATTTTAGTATTTTTATTTTATATTGTGAACTCATTTTAAATATTGGCTTAAGTTTTATATCTATTCTTTTATTTCTATTAACAAAGTTTAATATTTACTTCGTTCTGTATTTTTGTTTTGTATGTGATCCATAATACACAATATATGTATATTCTATTTTAATAATCATTTATGCATATGCATTTCATTTTTATGTAATATACATGTGTTTGTATGTACACGTGTTTTTCTTTAGAAATGTTAACATCAATTTCATGTTGAATTTATTTTATACGGGACCATATTACACCATATGTATACGATTTACTTCAACAACGACTCATACATATATACATATGTTTATATCTACACATGTTGTGTTTCTATTTAACATCAATCTCATGTTGTATTTATTTTATTTCGGAACATATTACACAATATGTATACATATTACTTTAACAACGACCCATGGATACACATTTTATTTTAATATAATATATATGTGTTTATTTATATCTACATATGTTTATATTTAAACAAATCTAACATCAACTTCAGGTTGTATTTATTTTGTACGAAATATACTTACATTTTATTTTAACAAGAAATAATGCATACGCATCTCATTTTAATATAAAATACAAGTGTTTATATCAATTTCATACGCATCTACATGTGTTTTTATTTAAACATTTTACATCAATTTCATGTTGTATTGACTTTTTACAGGACCATATTGCACATTATACCTACATTTTACTTTTTAACAACTATTCATGCAGATGCATTTCATTTTAATGTAACATATATTTGTCTACATGTGTTTCTATTTAAAAATGTTAACATCAATTTTATGTTGTATTTATTTTATATGAGACCAACTGTACACGCATTTCATTTTAATATAATATGTAACACAAAATATAATTATAAATTTTATTCTTTTAAAAATATTGTTTTACTATATCTTACTAATCAATTAATGTCAATTTTATAATTTAAAACAAAAAATTCATATTTAACTATTATTTTTAATCTTATTATTATTATTATTATTAATATTAATATTATTATTTCTATTAAATTTAAATATTAATTACTTAATCGTATCATTATGACTATTTCTTTTAATTAATTAAACAAAAATCATATTGTTATAATTAATTAAATTAATCATAAATTTAAATAATAGATTAATCATTATACATAAATTTAAATAATAAATTAATTATTATATAAATTAATCAATAATAATAATCATTCAAATTATTGATTTATATATAATAATAAAATAGGTTTTAAAAATAAAAAATATAAAAAAAAACACACCCGTGCGTATGCACGGGTCTCTTGCTGGTTTTAACTAAAATCCAATTTTGGGCTTTACGATTTTGAAAAAAACAACAAGAATTCTTGAATCTTTTCTTCCTGCACCTCCCTTATTACTAATTGCACTTTCATACTAATAGAGAAAAGTTAAAATACTCTCCCTCACTGCACCACACATCACCACTTCCAAAAAGCTCATTTAGAAAGCTTGTTCTAGCTTGTTTAGAAAATATCATATATATATATATATTCTAGAAAGCTTGTTTTGAAATTTTGTTCTACAAAACTCATTCCAAAATGCATTTCAATGTTACGGAAAACTTGTTTGGAAAATTCCCGTTTAATTTTTTTTTTCCAAAAAATCTATTTTGAAAATCATGTTTCAAATTTCAGAAGATTTCCAATCCAAAAGTGTCTTTAACGAAGGATAAAATGGTTATTTTAAAAAGCTTAATTATTAATTTAGTTATTTAATTTTTTTTGTCCTCTTGTTATTTTTAGATTTAATTTAGTGGTTCAACTTTTTAAAAAAATTCAATTTAATCTTTTTATTATTTTTTATTCAATTTAGTATTTTTTTTAAGATCCAATTTTGTCCTTTCCAATTTGAGACCAAGTTAATAATTAAGTTTAATTACAATTTATATGTACATGTTAAAATAATTTTTTAGAATTTATACATCAAATCACTTCACTTAAATGTAAAAAAAAATTGAGTATTTAGGTGAAGTGACTTGATGTATAAATTATGAAAAATTATTTTAACATGTATATATAAGTTGTAATTAAACTTAATTACTAATTTGATCTAAAATCGGAGAAGACAAAATTATATCATTAAAAAAAAGAAATACTAAATTAAATACAAAATAATAAAGAGATCAAATTGAACATTTTAAAAAAAATTAGATGATTAAATTAAACCAAACAATAATAAGAAAATAAAAAAGAACTAAATTAATAAATTAGAAAACTGAATCATTAATTAAACCTTTTAAAAATTATGGTAGAAGGCCTACTCTTTTGTACCAGTAAAAATCTTCACTTACTTCTTTTTTAACTTTGGAGTGTATATTTTAGAACGTAACATATAAATTTTACATTTGAAATATCTAACTTTTAAAATATAGAAATTGGGATGAGAAAAAAAAAATGTGATGGAGAGATGGATGAGTCAAAGAAACATTAAAAGCTGTATCTATCAAATATCTAACTCTTTAAAGCTATACCTTTGACTGATTGGTTCTTTCTTTGACTAAACCCACCAAGAATTGGAACAACCAAACAACCCCACTTGTCTTCCACAAAATACTAAATAATGAAAGAAACTGTGAAAGAATTGGAAGAAATAATAGTGGTAACTAAACATAATGTAATGACAATATACAATGTTAATTGATGAGTGGTCCAAAGCATGCACTAAGAAGAAGATGATTCAAATTTGTAGTGCTTATCCACAGCAACTGAAACATCCCAAGTGCAATGGAGTCCTTTTGGGATGGTCACAAGGTCTCCAACACCAAACTCTACAAACTCTGATGACCCTTTTGGGTATGCCTTCACCTTCCCTTTCAACAAATAGCATGTCTCTTCAGCATCAAACTTTAATTGGTACTTCCCTGGAGAGCAGCCCCATCTTTCATTTTTCATTTTTTTTACCAACCCCACCAAAAGAAAAAAAGAAGAAGGAAGAGCATAAATAATTATACATGGAGACAGAAGAAAATATCATAACAAAGAGGTGAAAAAGAAAAGAGAGTATGCATGCATACTTGGGCCAACACTTGATATTCAATTCAGCTAGACGTGACTCTGGAGGATTGCTTTCAATGGTGATTCTAAGATTTGAATTGGAATCGGAAGCCATGGGTTGATGAAGAGAATAGTATAAAGAACGAAGTTGAAAACAGTAGAGCACCGAGAAAAACTAGGTTTGTGTTAGGGATTTTGAAGAGAAGAATAGAATATTTGGGATCCGAGATTGAATATTATGATATGAGGAAGTTGGGTATCTCCATATTTAACAACTACCAATCAAATCATGCCAAGTTGTTTTTCAACGAAATCATTTATTGCACTATGCCTCAATGGAAATGAACTATGCAACTAGGGAGGTTTCGATTTGTTTAAAAAAAATATCATTAAGCACGAGAAATTAAAAACACTTGTTAATTAAAAAATTTAAATTTCAAAGTAAATAAGAAAAAAGATTCCGGCATTCTTAAGTCTAACAAAATTATGAATAATTTAAAACTAAAAACTAAAATTACAGAAAAATAACTTCGGAACTAAAATTGCAGATTTTATAAAATGAAAGAATTTAAGGTACAAATAAGATAATTTTTTTTAAATAAAATGTTTAAGGAACTCGTTGTCAAAATTTTAACTTTAACGAAATAAGGGATCGGATCTTCATTTTATGAATGTTGAATCATCAACGCAGCGTTCCAAATACATTAAAAAACTAATTTGCAAAAGTAGTAGATGACAGAACATGAGGTCCAAGCCAAGAACTTTTAGGTCATTAAACTCTCTTCAGTCTTGTCAGTCCGAATCAGTATGAGCAAAAAGTAGGGCCGCATTTGTGCCTCCGAAACCAAAAGAGTTTGACATAGCTACTCTAATTGGCCTTTCCTCTGAAGCAGACAATGGCATGAAACCATCATCGAACACAGGATCTGGCTTAGTTAAATTCAGAGTTAATGGAGCAATTCCCTGTCATAACAACATCATACAAACCGATATAATAGATTAAACATACGTACAAAAATTCTTCCCCACAACTTCCTGAAAAAAGTGCATATTGCTTACATGTCGTATTGCTAATATTGCGAAAATCGCTTCAACAGCTCCAGCTGCACCTAGGAGATGACCAATAGCCCCCTGTAAAAATTGTCTCAATTAAGAAGCAACGGACACTTTAGATTATACAGACAATCAGATAAGTAAAAAGATCTGTAGCTTTACCTTTGTGGAGGAGAAGGCTAAAGCAGATGAGCTTGTTCGGTCAGAGAACATGGTTTTGATAGCATTACCTTCTATGGTATCGCCTATATAAATAATTCTGGTGAGAAAATTTACGGCAAAAGCACAGACACAGAGATGTAGTATTAAAACAATAATAATATTCAAGCTTAAATTGCTGGACTCGGCATAGGTTCACTTCACTTGCCCAACGGTGTAGATGTAGCATGTGCATTTATGTAATCCACTTCAGAAGGATGGAGACCTGACTGCGTATCATGAAAATCGGTTAAAATGAGTATATCTAGACATGTCTAACTAAGCCAATGCACAAAGCAAACGAAAATACATATGGCAGAAGAATTTCATTCGTAATAATGATTAAGACTAAAGTTCTGCTAAATAGGCGTGCAGATCTCTCAAATAATAAATGCTAAAAGCACCCAAGTATCTAGCATATTCTGTTATAATAATGGTTTGGCCATCTTGTGTGGACATTTATCATTGTGACATAACATAATCTTCACTTACATAATTTTCAGTAGGGCAGGTATACATCAAAAGTTGGAAGCTCAGCCGACAGAACCTCTAATGATGCATAACGAATGCAGAGCAATACAGGATGATAAAAGATACCTGTCTTAAAGCATGAGTCATAGCCATAATGGCACCTCTTCCATCACTAGGAGGTTGAGTGATATGGTATGCATCACCTAGTTAAATTCCACATGAAAGAAGTCAACCAAATATAAAATTAAGGCTATAAGAAAATCTTATATCCTGCAACAAACTACCTGACATCCCATAGCCACGAATCTCTGCATAGACATTGGCTCCTCGATTTTTTGCATGCTCAAATTCCTTAAAGATTGGAGAGCAAATAATTGAGAAATGTCAAATATTATAAATAAAATATAAAACACAATAAAGTTCTTAACCAACCTCCAAGACCAAGACTCCAGAACCTTCACCTATCCTGAGTAAAAGTAACTTTGATATAAGCAGCAAGGCTTATATCAAAAACAAACATGATTATAATCAGAGACAAATGTTCAATGTTAATATACTTACACAAACCCATCTCGACCACAATCAAATGGTCGTGATGCTTCCAGAGGGCTTGAATTATATTTTGTTGTCAAAGCCCGAGACCTGCAAGTCTCCATAATCAGATTTAAAATATCAGAGGGAAAAAAGGACAAATTATTACTGAAGTTGTCAATAATAACAGAGGACACAGGGCATTGATCATAATTTACCTGCAGAATCCTGCAATTGATAATACATCAATGCTGGACTCTGTTCCTCCAGCCAACATAACATCTGCATCCCCAAATTGAATCATTCTCATTGCATCACCAATAGAATGTGAACCAGTGGCACATGCAGTTACTGCAGCATGATTTGGTCCCTACATTCAAGAATTCCGGAATAGGGAACATGTTTTTCCATTGCTCAGTATTATTAAGGATAGAAAAGGTCATAGCATAACAACATCCTCATAGCTCCGAAACAATGCCTTTACTATTTCCTTTTTCTGATAATTTTGTTGACATGTGTTATAATTAATAATTGTTCTACAGGGAGATATAACATTTTTTTTTGAGTATTTAAACTCTCAAAGCTGATGGACAGACAATTACTCATCCAAATTAACATGAAGGATTTTTTTTGTCTCAGAAGGCTGTTACTTTTCATTGGATAATGATCTTAGAAATTATTATAAGATGAAGAAACATTGAAGCAAGAAGATATATTTCCTACATTCATTCTATAGAAGGGCAAACAATTCTATAATATAGAAATAACTTTCATCTTAAAATCCACAATACAAGTATTTATAAGCTAGCGTGTCCAGCGCTCCAGCAATTGAAGGAGGCCAGGAGCTCATTCATATTTGCACTTTGTAGTATAGAATATAACTCAGGAGAAAGTAGTCTCTTCACCTGGAACCCATATTTCATGCTCACATGACCCGATGCCATATTGATCAATATGCGTGGGATAAAAAATGGACTAAGGCGACGAAGACGCTGTATTCAGGGTAGAAGAAGTAAATATCAAATGCAGTATAATTTATTTAAATTACTAAACATTTCGCTGCCATAACTAAAAGCACTTGTTGAAAAACTTTGACAGGGAAAGATTATCAAAATTGTTCAAGACCATTGGATTTCAACTAACTGACCTTCTCACAGATCAGTTGAGCAGAATCTAGGATGTCACTAACGCTTCCAGTTCCCCCACCAATAGACACTCCCTAATAGTTTGAAGTTTTAACACAAGTTACACAAGGAAAAATTCAAAAAAAAAAATATTTATTATACAAATTCAAAAAATGCATACCGTTCTTTCCTTATCTTCCTGCTCAGTGGGAAACCAATTAGAATCCTTGAGAGCTTCATCAGCAGCACACAGTGCATATGCTATAAACCTTGCTATTGATCGATGGTCCTAAGGTAAATGTCACAGTACTATTATGGCATCAATAAGCATATTAAAGTTCATCCCAGCTAAAGTACAGAGTGCTGTATCAAAAGTCATCTCATCAGCCAGTGTAGGAGATAACGATAACGATGATAATAACAAGATTACCTTAGAATTAAGCCAGATTTGATCGTTGAATTCACCTGGATTGGTTCCAGTAGGAACAAGAGCAGCAACTTTGGATGTCAACTGTTCGAAGGCACTCAACTGAGTTTCCTTATCAAAAGAATTCATCTTGAGGTCTTCCAAAGACAATGCCCTTACCCCACAATCCCCATCAATGAGGCGCTTCCATGTTGTGCCCACTCCACAACCAAGAGGAGTAACCATACCTAACCCTAAAACATCGTGAATTGAAATGAAATCTGAACTCAGCACTGAAAAACAAACATGATATGAATTTAAGGAATAGTTAGCTAGTCAGTTACCGGTAACAACTACTCTACGGGAAGAAACAACGGGAGGAGGTGGAAAAGTTGCAGAGGAAATGGTTCGGTGAAAGGAAATCAAAAAATTTCTCGCAGTTCTACGCATAGTTGCCATATAATTATCTAGTAAGAATCTGAAACTAGAATTTCCCCAATCCTTTTCTTTCTACTCTCAGTACTCACTCTCTGTGGAAGAAACCAACCACTTCCGGTGGCGCTGTGATATGAGGAACCTAAACAAAACCAATCGAATTAAACCCTAAACCCACTCTTTCAGGCAATCTAAGAACAGACATTCACATTCACATTCTGTAGCCTATGAGCTCTCATGTTCTATGGTTCACAACAACTCTTTCTCAAAAAAAAAAAAAATTATTACTTTTTCATCTTCAATTGCGTAAATTGCCTAAATCGAAGGCTTAAATATTTCTTTGTTCTCACTTTTGTAACTGTTGGTGCGGATGGTCTTATTTTTATCAAATATTTTAAATGATTCTCAATTTTGTAATTCGTGTTTAATTTAGTTTTTCTATATGATGTCGTTTAAATGAGTAACAGAATACTACACATGTGACACTGTTTGTATTACATTGTATTGAGGTGTATTACGTGTATTGTACATGTGTAGTAAATAGGTGAGTTAGGGTTTTGAAAATGAATTATTGGACAGTTGGTGAGTTGCTGCAATCTTCTTCCTCCATTCCCAATTCATGTTGATACCTTTATTTCAGGGCTGATCCAAGAAAAAGATCGCAACAAGAAAAAAGGAGCAGGAATAAGAGAAAATTCAGGGTTGATCCACCTTTAGAAGAGCCAAATAAGAGAATTCCTTCAGCTCAACATGAAAGCCTAAGTTATGAATTCTCTGCTGAAAAGTTTGAAATAACCCCACGTCATGGGCAAGTTAGTACCCAAATTCTATTCTCGTTGTTGGTAACCCAAATGCATTACCAGCTATGGATACTGATCTTTCTCTTTCTTTGTCTTCAAAAAGTGAGTATCATGTTACATCTATATGCTGCAATAATGAGGCACCCAATAGTAGTTGTGTAGGGATACCACGCGACAAGCCCCTAGGATAGTGGATACCCTAAGATAGGATGAAATGATTTTGAAGCTAGTTCCATGGGTTCATGAGCTCCAAAACCAGCTTCAAGAATGGACAGAGTAGGCAAATCAAAAGGTTATACAGGTTGCTCGGCGGTTGAGCAAGGACAAGGCTGAGCTTAAGACACTAGAGGAAAACACTATGAAAACGATTTCAGAGATGGAAAATGCCTTGTGTAAATCAAGTTCTCAAGTAGAACGAACTAATGCAAATGTTCGCAAGCTTGAGGTAGAGATTGTTGTGCTGCGGAAAGAGATGGAGGTTGCTAGGTTACGTGCAGCAGAATCAGCCACAAGCTCTCAGGAGGTCTCAAGGAGGGAAAGGAAGACCCAAATGAAGTTTCAATCATGGGAAAAGCAGAAATCCTCGTTCCAGGAAGAGCTAATGGCTGAAAAACACAAATTAGCTCAATTTCAGTAAGAATTAGGGCAAGCTAAAGCACAATAGGATCACCAATTGCAGTAACTCACCAACTACCCAACAATTTATTTTCAAAACCCTAGCTGACCTATTTATCCCCAAATATCTAATTACTACACCTGTATAGTACACGTAATACACCTTAATACAACGTAATACAAATAGTGCCACCTGTACAGTGCTATGTTATTGATTTAAATGGCGTCACAGAAAATGACTAAATTAAATACGAATTGCGAATATGATGACCATTTTAAACATTTGGTAAAAATGAGGACCATCCATAACAAACACTACGAAAATGAGGACGAAAAAGGTATTCAAACCAATATTTTATTCACTTCATGTTCAAGTAAAAATTGGAATTAGTATTTTTTGGAAATCTTGAATTAATGTAGTTTATTAGATCTAAAAATGCGTAAATTTAGTTATTTAAACTAATTTTTCTTTTAAATTTATTTAACGTTTCAAACGTGTTTGTCATTTAATATTGAAGTGAACATGTGTCAAACGGTATAAATATGTTAGTTTTGAAATGGTTGAAAAGCCAAGAAGGGGGGGTTGAATTGGCTAGTTAAAACTTTAGGCTATTTTTGCAAGCTAAAAACCTCCTTTAATTGAATCAAATAGATCACCAAGTTAGGATCCAAATAGTACTGGACTATACACTTTCAGTCAATCAAAAACAGAGTTAATAGATTGATTTTACTAAACAGATTCTGTTCTGGTATAATCAATCGATTGAAACTGAAAAACAGTCGACTGAAATACTGGGAAAAATGCAGAAATATGAATTTGAATTTTAAACCAGAAACAATCAAGATCAATTCCAAATGATTATACAAACATGCTCAATGCTTCAGATGCTATAAAAACATGCAAGAACATGAAAAAAATGATTAAAGCACAAGTTCTTGAAACTTTAAAATGAAAATGCAAGAGAGAAAGGTTAGAGAAGAGAGGACACCACGAATTTTTATACTGGTTCACTCAAACCTGAGCTACATCCAGTTAGTCAAGGCAACCTGAGCTTGACTTTGCACTATTTCAAAAGTTTTACAAAGAATCCACCCTTACACTTCCAAAATATGCAAAAACACCACAAAAGACTCTTGAATCATACAAGAATCACACCAGCACAGCAAGAACCCTCTTACAGACCTCGAAAACCACCAGGCACACACACAAAGCTTGAGAAAGATCAAACCTTAGTGGTAGCACAACCTTGCCTACCACAAACCACTTTCTCCAAGCTTCAAACCAAGCCAAAAGCTTCAAGAATTGATCCAAGATCAATCTTCAACAGCTGCAACACCTATGATCACGAAGGAGAGAGTTTCCACACATTTCTAGAACCAAATCATGCTCTAAAATGATCAACGAACCTCTCTTTCGAAAATCACAACTTTTATAGTCAAACTGTTACGAAATTCAACAGGTTGATTTTCAAATCAATCGGTTGATTTCACTTAACTTAAGTGAAATCAGTCAATTAAAATCTAAATCAACTGATTGAATTTGTTGCAGTTTAAGACTACTACAGCCAACCTTTTAACCTGTTAAAAAGTCATTCAACAGATTAAAAGAGACATTTTAACCTGTTGAAAAACCATTCAACAGATTAAAAACACACCAAAGACCAAACAACATCTAATTAATGCTTTAAGGTCTACAACATGAATTA
>Ga0214545_1010084_pt1 | contig 13951 bp, 7 predicted proteins | sample CNSS4metaG_FD_160064 | JGI IMG/M metagenome (GOLD analysis project Ga0214545, IMG submission 160064) | Root nodule microbial communities from cowpea collected in UCLA plant growth center, Los Angeles, California, USA - CNSS4 | ecosystem: Host-associated > Plants > Roots > Nodule | place: USA... | reverse complement strand
TATATATATATATATATATATATTAACAAAACAAATGCATTTATCCAGACGAAATTGGGTGTTGACACTCCCCCCGGAACTATGTATGATGACTCCTTATATATTCTTGACTTTGATCATTCTAGGCCCACACAATCCAGAAGCTAAAATTGATGTGTATTTGCAACCGTTCGTTGATGAATTGTTACAATTATGGAATGATGGTGTCATAAGATATGATGCATCTAAAAAGCAAAATTTTCGATTAAAAGTTGCCTTGATGTGGACAATAAATGATTTTCTTGCCTATGGAATGTTGTCTAGATGGAGTACTGCTGGAAAATTTGCATGTCCAATATGTACGAATAAATTGAAAGCTTTCTCACTCAAGAATGGAAGAAAAATGACTTGGTTTGATTGTCATCGTCAATTTCTACCTTGTAATCATGTTTTTAGGAGAAATAAGGAAGCCTTTTACAAAAATAGAATTGAGAATGATTATCCTCCTCAGAGGTTAAATGGTGAACAAGTATATGAGATGGTTTCTAGCATTGCTAAGTCAACTGAAGTGAGGATATGCAATGTTATTGGCCATGGACATTCCCATAATTGGACAAAGAGAAGCATATTTTGGGATTTTCCATATTGGAAAAACAATCTTTTGAGACACAATTTAGATGTTATGCATATAGAAAAGAATGTATTTGAAAATGTGATCCACACTATTTTGGACAGCAAAGAGAAAACTAAAGACAATGAAAATGCACGATTGGACTTGGCAATGTATTGTCATAGGAAGGAGTTATTGTTGAAAACAAATCCTAATGGAAAATGTATGAAGCCTAAAGCCAATTTTTGCTTATCCAATGAACAAATTGTTTTTATTGAGTTCTTAATGTCTTTGTTTTCATTAAGTACTTTTCATTTGCAGGACAAATTTGAACAAAGAAAAAGTGAGTTAACATCTCAAAGCAATATGGAGAATGCTAATGATGGTGAACAATCCATTCACGAAAATCCATCTGATTGGGATATATGGATTGACTCAGTTGGTAAGAAAAAGGGAAGGGTATTTGGTCTTGGATCTGTGGGTAGAATGTTTATTTCAACCTCAAGTCAACAATTACATTTTGAGGAAGTTGATGCTTTAAGAAGTCAGATTCAAGCATTAAATGAATCATTACAAAGACAAGAAGAAGAAAAGGTAAAAATGAAAAGAGAGTTGCAAAAACAAAGAAAAGATAAAATAGAAATGAGAAAAGAGTTGACTAAGACAAAAAATCAAGTAATAACTTTAATGCAACATTTAGGATATCTGGCATCCTCTTCTCATCAATCTTTATCATCTCCACATACTAATGAGAATGAGGATGATGACGATAGTGACCATACAGAAGATGGTGATAATTATTATTTTATTCTTTACTTGTTATATTAATATGATTTTGTTATTTATTGTATTACTTAATGTATTTCATTTGAATTTGCAAAGAGTACAAGTTTTTTATTATAGGTACAAATTTGATGCAATTGGTACTATAGGAAAGTTTTAAAAGTCTTTTTATGGATGTATTCATTTAATTATTATGCAAATGACTTATATGTTTAGTTTATAGTACGAATGACTTACATTGAATGTTGTCAAAATTTTTCATAAATTATGCAAATGGTTCACTCAATTACAATTGGCAATGGAAAACCTGCATTTAGATTTTGTTTTGCATCGTGACCGGAAGGTATGCTCATATGAAACAAACTATTGGTTTATGATTTTTGTCCTTGATTTAAAGTTCTCAAGCTCTTTCACAAATAACTTTTGTTAAACTTGAAATTAGGGCTCTTTGACACTTCAACTGTTGATATGTTGTTACTATACGTGTTTTCAATACTCTATCTCTTTCTCAAATCACCTTCTTTTTACTTAATTTCTTTGCCATGACTTTGTGTTATATGCACTTCCATGGATTCTGAACTAGCTTAGAAAGTACGCATGGTTCATCATCTTTTCAACGTTCTTCTCCGGATAAGATTCTATACATCAGTGGGCTTTCTTTTCTATTAGATTTTTTATCTTCTTGAGCATAATGGTAACAAGATATTTATGTTATTTTTCAAACTTGAGTTTCTTTTTTGTTGGAACTTTGCAAGGTTATAGATTTGTTTATAAGATGATTTGTTCAATTCATCGAACTGTATCACCTACCAAACATTGAATTTTGCAAAATCTTCTCATAATATATCAAAACTTTTTATTCAGGGAACATTTCCTAAAGGACAAGAAATATCTGTAAAGATACTTTCAAGTGTTTCCATTCAAGGGCTGCAAGAATTCAAGGAGGAGGTTATTTTGATTGCCAAACTTCAACATCAAAACCTTGTAATATTGAGGGGCTATATGTCATAACTAGTATGTGAACTAGAAAACACGTTCTTATAACATTAATTCCTTTATTTTCTCTACATTTCAACCTTAATAAATACACATGGATTGTGTTTATATACTTGTTTAGTCTGAATGTTTGGTAATTGAATTTAATGGATATTTTTTTATGTTTCTAATTATTGTGCAACTATTTTAATCTTTACAAACAAATATTTATGAGATTATTACATATTTAATGTCCTCTATTATATTCTGAAATCAAGGCTAGTTTAACTAGACAAAAAGTTACAAACAAGATATAAATGCACGTACATTCTATGAAATCAAATGGATTGTTTTGTTAACTTATTGTAATAGAAGCATATTAAATTGGGTTATTGAAAATGCAGGATAAAAGTTAACATGTATACTTTAAAGGAGAAGGCTTCTGATGCAAATATTGTTGCAACCAGTCAATTAAGCATAATAATTTTGAGGAGAAAGTTAATTTTATTAAACATCATATGGGTGTGTCTCAAACATTATTCTAGTATAGAGTTTGTAATCAAATCTCCATGAATGGTTTGGAGTTAGTGTTTTAAGTTTATGTAATACCGTCAATATGACTACTAATTGTTTATGATAATTGATGTTGAAAATATTTGAAGTTATTAAAATATTTGGCTACTACTAATATTCTATTTATTTATTTCAAGTACAAATTTCATAATTTAATTTTAGGTATTAATAATAAATAAAATAAATAAATCATTCATAACTTATTTTGACATTTAAAAATAATAAAAATAAAGATTATATATTTTTTAAAATTTATTATATTTTTTTGCGAAATTTCCTGCGAAATTATTAGTATAAAAATGTACTTACAAATCCAATTTTGCAGGAAAAAATAGCTGCATTTTTTTTTGCAAAAAATTATCTACGAATTAAAAATATGCAAGAAAAATTATTTGTAAAATGTAGATTTGCAGGAAAAAGTACTTGTGATTTTTTAATTTGATTTTTTCGCAGGAAAAATTGTTGTGAATTTTTGTTCGTAAGAAAATTTACTGCGAATATTTTTCATAAAAAAATTTGCAAGAAATTTTCTGCGAATTTTAAATTCCACGATAACTAATTACTCACGAAAATATTACCTGCCGATCAAAATTCATAGAAAAAATGGTAGGAAGCTCTTTTCCTGCAAATTTTTGTAAAAAATCTGCAAGAAACTTCATATGAAATAATAGAAATTCTAGTAGTGTATAGATAAAGATTGTTCCTTTCCATGCATTTTGAGTACAATAGAGGGGGTTATTAGCATGAAGTTAAGCATTTTCTGAAAAAACTCTAGGAAATAAAAAAGCACAAGTGACAATAATTCATTTAGGACATTTATAAATAGAAGTGAAGTTATGTATAAAAATGATAAACTACACACATCTTGCATAAGTTTTGCATGTAACAAGTTTAAAAAGCTTCTATAGTAATTAGTAAAAGATCATCTACAATATGACGTTAGAGTGAGAACGTTGTTTGTAAATTCTTCATCGTTGTGAAGTTAAATAGTACAAGAGCATCTATTTCATGTATTGTCTTTCTTGAGAATTTTCCTTGTATTCTCTTAAACAACTTTTTGTTATATAGGCAAAGTGATGTTGTTCAATGCCAAGAGTGATGTTTTGTATAATGCTTAATTTTAAGGGAAGAGTAGTAGATACTCAAAAGTTAATTTATGTACTAATATAAATGAGAGGTAATAGTGCTACTACTTGTAATTAGTTAGAGTGATCAGTGAAATCCTTTGTAGTTTACAAAAATAAGTTCATTAGTGAAATACTTTGGTAGTTCATCACATTTGGAAGATGAAGAAAATACTTAGATATATTTGCTCTTTAAATTTTTATAGCTCTCATATCTATCACAAGGATAAGGCATGTGAAGAGAAACTTGCTAATTGAATTGTACACATATTTTATTGATTGCTAACAACTTACATGGCTTGCTCATTTTAGATAAAAAAAAAAAACCTTACAACTACGTATTAATAAATAATCGTATCGGGAAACTGTACAATCAATTGCATCAATATTGAATATAATTTCTGAATTTCCAATATAAAAGAAAATTTGTAATAACTTAATTAGGGTTTTATCTAATTAGCTGCCCAGAAACCATGAAAACCTAGAGGAAAATTTAAGTGACTTGGAATTTCGATCCTGGCAACAAGGGCATTATCTGATCCTATCCTTTTTGGGTTCAAGATGACGAGGTAGCATCTATTCATTGAAACAGCATACTGCAAAAACAAATAATTAATTTCAATATATCATCAACAGAAAAAAAAAAAAAAAAAAAAACTCTTCTAAAGTTTCATTTCACACGTGACATGACATTTTTTTTATAAAGAAAAATCTTGCAAAACCTTTAGTCAGAAAACACCACCCACAACTTCTTCATACTAATTGAATATTTAGTTCATCAAGTCAAACTTAAATATATATGATTACTTTTACATTTGACACATTAATCTAAATTTGCAAACACCAAATCAGATCAATATTTAATGAAACCTATTTAAAAAAAAATAGGCAAATATAATTGACAAGGCTCTAAATTAATGTGGACAAAGTTCTATGTCATGTTGTACTAAGTACATATAAAAAATTATCTTGTCTTTCTCATTAATCACTCTTTAGGGTATATTCCTTCATGGTGATAATATTATAATTATCAACCGTTTTTGAAGAGAATATTTCATACATGGATACCCATATGAAGTAAAGAACGTAGACGACAAATTAACATGATACTCACCTCAACGACAAGAAGATAGCCATCATCTTCTCCGTCACCTTTGGGAACAAAAATGGGTTCACCAATGAATCTTCTCCTTCCAGCAGTCCAAGTTTGTGCAGAATCAGTGTCTAGATCTAGTTTCACAACAGTGTCGAAAGGGAAACATGGTAATGTTTTTCGAGATCCTAAGGTTGTTGCTGCATACAGATATTTGTTTTTCTTCCCGGAAAATGCTGGATTGGTCGCAGGAAAATCTGAGGATTTCTTCCATTTTTTCATAGGCTTCACATCACATTCTTGGCAATTGTTGTCTGAATCTAGTTTTATAGATACCTGCATCATGTTGTACAACATGTTGTGGCAAAAGAGCAACACAATTAAATCTCATGAACATGTTTTAACGCGTTATGATAAGTTTATGTTCATTTTAATGAATATATCATATAGTTTACCTTCTCATTAATGAATAAATACACCATATGTAATTTATCTCATATAATGTGTTTCACTTGAAATTTTGTAAATAAATTTTCATAAATATATATGATCTAATTTACTTATTTTTCTAAAGAGTTGCAGTTGTAATAATTCAATAAATTTTGATTTCATAATAAAAATACTTTGCATAAATCATTCAAAAAATTGTAGTTGTTTTCGCATATAATGTTATACAAAATGTGAAGTAGCTTATAATAGCTCAAAATATCTATTTTCTTTTGGTCATTAAAAAGAAATTAAAACAAAATCCTTTGGGTTGAAATTAATGGGGTGCGTAATCCTTTAGGCATGTTACATATACTCTTTATTTGGTTGATATAACTACAATTTTTTTTAAAAAGGAAGTTAGTGTCTTTTTTATACCTAACAATTCAAAATTAAAAATATTTTATTTATTTTTTAATTTAAAATTTTAAAATATATAATTGTATTATTAAAGTGGGTGTATATTTTTGCTTAGAAAAGTGTGAGTATTATTTTCCATATTAAAATCATGAAATATTTGGTAAGAAGATACTGTACAGAGAGACAGAAGGAATCTAAACCCGATACCTTTGTACTGTTTTCACTTTCTTTCTCTTCATATTTTTTATTTATTAAAAAATTTATATCTTGCATTGTTTTTATCTTCTTTCTCTTAATATTATTTTTTTTTATTAAAATTAGGAATAAGGAGAGCATCAATTAATATACCTGAACAAGATGAGGCAATAACTCAGTTCCACCTTTTACATTCATTATTGCAGGGTCTAGCTTCCTCTTTTGCCAGTCGTATCCTGATAAATTAGCCCAAATGGTGTTTCTATCAGAGACACTTTTGTTTATGATTAACAAATCTACTTACTTTATTGAACATCTCAATTCATTGTTCTGTCCTTTTACCTTAGAAAAAACCAAGCAAACTACTTCCATTCACATTAAGGATGTTTGCCAGGGAAAAAAAAATCATTTATTTATTAAGAGAATCACGAGTCTGTAGAGGTTTTGATGTGGAATAAATTACATAATATATTTTAATATTATTGTATTATTGTAGAAAAATTAAGGAATTAAGAACATACCAAATAACTTGCTGAAATTGAACCATTGGTAAGAGCATGCAGCAGCTTGTATTTGGATATCCAAATTCCCATGTTGATGTCTAACTTCAAAGGCATTGCCAACATGAAGCAACCACAACTGTGAAGGTGCTTCAACTGCTACTCTCCAATCTCTCTCTTTGCCCTTTTGTTTCTCTGGAAACCTTGGAATCAGGTATATTGGAGATGTGCTCTTACTTGGGTTTACTCTTAATGCTGATATCATTGGAGATATTCCATACACTGCTGCCATTGATCCTGAAAAGTATTTTATTTAGAGCTTCTGTTTGACATAACCTCAAACACATGGTGTTCATTTTCTAATGATTTTGTTTACATGTGCGCGTACTATATCAGGTAGCTTAGTCATATTGAAAGTGATTGCTTAAGATTTTATTATTGTTTTTTGAATATATATATAGGAATCAAGATCCACTAATAATGAATGTAATTAGTATTGAGATAAGGTATATGAGGGTAAAAGTGGAAGGAAAAGAGGAATAGATAATTAAGTTTACATCTCCTCACCGAAAACACTAATATATTATTAATAAGATTTTATCAGTAGAATAATCGTAAGCCTATAAAGTTTTTCTTACTTGACTTTGATACAGTTATATTGTATCGATAGCAATTAGGAAATTATTATTTATTACGAAAGAAGAAAATTTGGTGCAGATTTTCAAACATCAGATCTTACCTAGTACATCAAGTTTTATGCGATTGGCAAATACTATGTAGTGGGTATCTGTGAAGGCCCAATCATGGATCATCAAGTGATCTGGTATTCTGAAATTTTGCTTCTGCACTACATTGAAATTTGAGTCGTACTCTACAGAGAATACAAAAAGTACAGGTCAAAATTTAACTGCAAAATCAAAAACATATTTCACAATAAATTTATGCAGAAAATAAATGAAAGTAAAATAAGTTAATTTTTCAGAATATTTGTCTTTGTGATTATTACTTACCAGTAAATGTAAAATTACTGCGTGGAAGCAACATGTCTTCCGCATTGCATGACACAGTGAGTAGCCTGTCCCGTCTAGAATCAACCTTGTAGTGAGACAAGAGTCTCCTTGGGGGCATCTTAAACACTCCTTTATTCCGTAAAGTAAAGACAAATCAAATATTTTAGTATCATAGAATATTTTATAAAACCTATGTGAACTATATAGTATTGTACGAAATCCAATGATACATGGCTTATGCAGATTAATTAAAATATATCAAGACGATATATTTAATTTCTCTTTGACAACTAGAATGATCCTCACTAATAAACTAGTTTTGGCTTGTAAGTACTCCAGCTAATATGTATCTTGAAACTTATTCCTTTGTGTGCCACTAAAACTTAATTGGTAGTGAAAGTGTCATTAAATCTCAATTTTTTTTTTTTTTAAATTTGGCTGGAAAGTATTGGAAGCACTATAATGAGTTGCTTAACAAGAGTCCCATACTGCTACTGCCTGTCCATTGAACCGCCAATTCCCACCCAAGTTGTTTAATATATTCTTTTTGGTAAGTTTGAAGTTGCTTACTATATTATTCAACACCATAATCACAAAGCATGCCCACCTTTCTTGTGTCTTGTAATATAATAATGGAAAAATATTTCACCTTCATTTGTGCCCATCTTGTCATGTCATATACAAACTCTTCAGTTCATGTTTCTACACTATACATGGTTATCACACTGCCCTACTAAATTCATGTACATTTACTATCAAAATTTCAAACCAGTAACCTATCTGCTGCAACACACAAATTTCTGATTAACTATACATATAAACAGTTCTAAAGTTGAATCATACAAGTTACTGCAGAAAAAAAAAAAAAAGTGTCGAATGCAGGTACACGTAATTATTAGAAAGTATGAATGAATGCGTACCGTATAATATAGGCTTCAATAAGTTGGCAGCCACCTCCCAAACATCACCACCTCTACTCTCATCATGATGATCTTCGAAATCAAGACCATCCATGATGTTGTATTGTCCAATCGTATCCAACGTACCGGCTTGGATCTCATACGGTTCCCCACCTTCCCACATGCACAGGAGTTTTCCCCCCCACTTTAGAACACTAGTGTTAGCCACATTTTTCATGACCTTAGTGTTCCCTACCTTTTTTCCACCCTTCAACACAGAAAATGGTCCTCTATGTGTGAATTTCCACTTCTTCGTCTTGGGGTCATGTTCTTCCACATGTGCTTCCGTTTTAATGTACTTAGCCATGTACTTCACATTCTTAGTAACATTATCAAAAGTGAATGCCCTTAAGTAACCATGCCCATCCAAAGGGTGCACCGTGGAGCCGTGATCATCGGTCAATAGCCCCGGTCCGGTTAGGTAGTATGTGCCGGCGGGGAAATCGGTCGGGATCACACCTTCCACGGTGCTCAGAGTAACGGGTCGGGTTGCTTCGGATCTTTGGGACATGAACAAGAATTGGTAGTCATAGTATGCAGCTATGGAGTCATCAGGTTCAATAGTTTGTGGGATTGGTATGGCAACAGGAGTATTGGGTGTAGAAATGGAGATTGCACGGGGTTTGGTTGGTGGTGTGAAGGAGGGGGTTTGGTGCAGCGGAGGTGATGGCCTAATGGGTGGAGGAATGTATGTTGGGGTGTTGTGGATGGGTTTGGCTTGCATCTTTGGGAGTGAGAATGGGTTTGGTGAATGAAGTTTGAGAGTTTTGTTGGCATGTGAAGGTGGAAAAGAGTGTGGTATATAAATGTGTAGATGGAATAGTTGGTATGTGGTATTGCACTGTGAGTTTCCATTAATTACAGATTTGCCATCATGGGTTTTGCATGGTTATTTTGGTTTGTGGTGGATCAATGTTCATGTTGATGTGGGGTAGTATGTGTATATGGCAGCATTATTTAAAGTGTGGTGGACGCCAAAATTCTTGTATTTCAAGTGGCAGACATGGAGCATTTCGATTTTCTCTGGTTGTACATATATAGTTTGTCTTGTTTGGTTTTACCTTATAATTTTTCTCCTACTATTATTTTTCTCATTGTACAGGAGTAGCTTATTTTTTAATTGCTAGTGCTCCTTGAGTCGAAGGTCTTTAATTTTCCTCTCTCTGGTACTGCCACTTAGAACACTGGGAAGAGCAATTTTATATCATATAACATTGAAGCTTTACACTTTGTGTTCATATACCAAGCCTGAAATCATTGTCGATCATTTGAGATATTGTCAATTTCGAAGCATGCATTTCGGTCACGGTCAGGGTTTTATTTTTAAAAGAAGTCTCAGAAAATAATAAAAAAAAATATTTCAATCGTCTTGAATTAATTTTAATAGACGTGACTCTTAATATGATAATAATTCTTTGTTTATAATCAATCTTCTTATAATAAATCAGCATAATTAATCTTTAAAGATGAAAATGCGCGTTTAGAAAAAAAAAATAATCGTAAAGAAAGTTTAAAATTTAAGAATTAAAAAAATATGTATGTAAAACACCTAGAATGAAAATATTTTAATGTTAAACTTTTCAATAATTTTCACATGATTTATAGAGAAAATATTGTACAAATAAAATATATTTGATTTTTTTACGTTATTTATTATTTATTAATATTTAAGTCTTTTATTATACTAAAATAAATAATTAAATAATAAATAAATTAAATTATTTTATAAATTCTTTTGTAATTATATTAATACATACAAAGAAATTATTCTATTACATCAATTAAATTATTTACACATTTTTCATATATTTTATTTACTTCTTTAAACAACTTAATTTTTGTTTCAGTAAAAGAAAGATTACTTATTCTTTCTACCGTCAACAAATATTCAAAATGCTTTAGAAACTAAAATCCTCGCGTTCGCACAAAAGAGATGTCCCCTTGCAAAAGTGAACTCGTCCGTATTTGTAAAGGGGACGGTCAGTTTCACATTGGATTATTTTTTCTTTAATATACGACAGTTATAACTACTTGTGAGATCGTGGTCTATCTAGTGATGAAAGTTTCAAGCCACCTCCCTAGATACTGGATGTCTAGATATTCATGTTAGAGTATGGGTATATGCGTTGAGGTTGGGCTTTGCTATGTGAGATTTTCAGATATTGGACGCTTTTTGGGTAGCCTCATCTTCTGGCCGAGGTGCTCCCTATACGCTTCATCCCCTTGAGGTCGACCTCGTCTTTTGGATGAGCTACTCCTCAAGCACTTCATCTCGTCTCTGGATGAAGACCTCGTCCCTTGGACGAGCTGCTCCTCAGGCTCTTCACCATGCTTTTGGGATGAAGACCTCATCCTCTAGATGAGCTACTTTCACAGGTGCTTTGACTAATCTCTAGGATGAAGACCTCATCCTTTAGATGATCTGCTCCTCAAGTGCTTCATCTCTTCTAGAATGAAGACCTCATCCTCTGGATGAACTGCTTCCCAAGTGCTTCACCTCGTCTTTGGGATGAAGACCTCATCCTCTAGACGAGCTGTTCCTCAGGCGATTTAACTCATCTAGGATAAAAACCTCATCCTCTAGATGAGTTGCTTCCTAGGTGCTTCACCTCGTGTCTAGAATGAAGACCTCATCCTCTTGATGACTTGCTCCTTGGAAAACTCCATTCATCACCGTTCTGAGGTGCTTGACTTGCGTTGGATGCTTGAGTTTTGATGGGAATTGAGCCGAGACGGTACAATTTCATATTTTATTTCTCTTATTTTCTTTAATTTTCTACTTTTCTCGGTTAATTAAAGAAAAAAAATCTTAAGTAGAGATGATAAATTGAAATAGAAATTTACATTCAAATAATATCCTCATATAATAAAATAACCAGTAAAGAAAGATATAGGAAAGAAAAATATAAAGGTTGTTTATATGATAGAGAAAATAGTGCCGAAAATATCGTATAAATTTCTAATTTTATCTATAATAAGAATTAAGTATGCACTACTTGTTGTAAATTTTTTAATATTGTCAATTCATGTATATGAATTGAAATTGATAAAATGCTTATTTTATTTACTCGATTCCTAATAGTAATTAACTTTCTCTTTTTAAGATTTACTCATCTATATTTAATTAATTCTATTAGTAATTTTTTCTATAACTCAACTTTTAATAAAAAAAAAAACTTCATGTTAGAAATTAATCATAAAAGAGAACATAACTTTGGAAGATTATTAACTAAAAGACTTTTAAAACTTAAATACAATGCTAAAAAATAGGTGTTATTCAATGTACATTTCGTTGATAACTTATAGAAAAGTATAAACAACCTAATGAATTCATTGCTACGTGCCATTTTAATTCATTGATTTTGTTATTAAATATGTTCATACTAAACATAATTACTCTTCAAATTAATTATGAGGGTTGACGAGAAAAAGTTACAATTTGCATTATAATATCTGAAATCCTCCACCGTATGAAGAAAATAAAAGGAAAAGTAATACACATAGCAAGAAAAGTGATATGTGCACTAATTAAAATCACTTCTAAAATGTGACCCGTTCATTGTCAACTTATCATTGAATGTTGTTGTAGTATTTAATAAGTAACATGGTTTATTTCTTGTCTACTTATCCGAGACAAACTTTTCCCACTAATCAACAAATCTATAATGATTTCCATCATATGTTGTCTCCATGTCATGCACAATTGATGCCAATTAGAATGGCAGAAAAAATAAATAGAAAATATAAAAGGAAAATAATAATATTTATTCATCTTCTATACTTTTCTAATTGCACCAATTTAGAACCTCCCTTTTTCAAACTAAAGCAATGAGGCTAGCTAGTGAAGTTATTAAGACCATGAGCTCAATTTCCAATTTTAATTGGCTTCTTTCTCTTTTTTTAATAAGAAAAACCTAATATCAAGAACACACAGATCTTGCCAGTATCCCATGAATTTTCAATCATTGAATTTTAGTTGTTGATTTATATAATCTAGCACTCATCAATTGATCAACTACACAAAGACGTCTTAATAAAAAAAAAATAGATGAAGAAAATGAATTCTCTTTCAATCTAAATAGTCAATTTAATCTAGTATGAAATTATTGCTTGTTAAATATATAATCTTAAAATGATTATATTTTCACTGCGAATACCAATAAAATCTGAAAGAAAAAAAATATTAAATTTAAATATTTAAATAAGGGAGATGATAGATGGACGGTTTTTTTTTATTTTAATCATAAAGCAATAAATTAATTAGGCAAGAAAATATAGGTACCCAACCGTTCCATAAGTCCAAATTCAAATAATAATAAGGTATAATTAGTCGTATAGTACCCAGTTTGGTACTGAAGTTTTTAATTGGTACCCGGTTTAAAAAAAGTCTCAATTACGTACCCAAATTAGTTTAAGTGCACCAATTGAGTCCAAACCGTTAAATGTTCAGAAACGGCGTTTAGAAAAAGGTGAGGTGGCAGTGCAGAAGGGATACGTGTCAAATAATAACACATGAGTGGTTGAAATTATAATTGTACAGTGACCACGTGGTATTTACATTTAAAGGAGATTTGCCCCCATTTTCGTTGTCTTCTTCCTCCCTATCTTCTGCCCTAATCCAGTTTTTTCTTCATCAATATCCGTACAGTAAGTGGTGCCCTAATTTCGTTTGTTCTTCCACTCGTTTTCCAATTCCGCAATGTCTCGTAAAGAAGGTTGTTCGTGTTCTTCGTGGGGTTCCCAACAGCAGAGCGTCTCCTCGTTTTTGTTTCGTCGATCCACATCTGGCAGCAGAGGGAGACGCCGTCGCCTCTGGAGAGAGTGGAGGAGGAGAAACTGCGAGAGGAGGAGTGGGGAGGGTGTAGGATAGGAAATACTGGAATTGGTCGCCAAAAACTGGGAATGGGAATAATGGAGTGAGGGAAGCAAAACCCACCAAAAACCCTTCTGCTATTCCACCACTTTCACTCTCCTATTCCTTCTTCCATCTTTCTGAACATATTAAAATTATTTTAGAAAAATACTAAAATTATAACACTTCGCGAACAATCGTGCACCACTTCGTGGTGCCCTAATTATTTTAGAGAAACACTTCAGTGTTCCAAATCTGCCTTCAATTTCTCCACCACCTCGCGAACAACTTCGTCTCCCCTGCTTCAACTTTTCCCAATTTCACGTCTTTATCACAACCTTCTGCCACTTCTTTTTAACTTCTCGCCCCTAATTTTTATTTTCGTTCTTTTCTTTTTTTATTTTCGTTCTTTTCTTTTTTTATTTTTTCATTACAAAACATATTTAATATTC
>Ga0214545_1010083_pt1 | contig 13953 bp, 11 predicted proteins | sample CNSS4metaG_FD_160064 | JGI IMG/M metagenome (GOLD analysis project Ga0214545, IMG submission 160064) | Root nodule microbial communities from cowpea collected in UCLA plant growth center, Los Angeles, California, USA - CNSS4 | ecosystem: Host-associated > Plants > Roots > Nodule | place: USA... | reverse complement strand
ATATATATATATATATATATCGTTACTTAATTATTTGTGAATATTTAAATAATTTAAATGATGACGGAGATATGGCGGGGACGGGTATTATGGCGGGGATATGTACATACCCATAACCATCCCCATACCCAATTGAAAAAGTCAGAGATTCCCCATACCCATACCCAGTCAATGCGGGGATTCCCCGTCAAAACGGGAACGAGTTCAGACAATACCCACGGGGACAGGTTTATTTGCCATCTCTACTCCACACCTATAATAAAAGACAAAATATCTCATGAGAGCACGACGGAATCAATAAGTTACTTAGGTAAGTGATAGGTCCTTTGAAGTGAAATTCAACACCAATAATATACAAGCTAAACTCACAGAATGATATAAGTTATAAAGGAAAGTGATGGATCGTTTAAGGAGAAATTCAACACCAACTAATAATACATGAGTCAAACTCACATAAGAAATTGACACTACCTTCAATCCAAAACTTTTAAACAATGAATTTATTGATACTTTTTCTTATATGTTACTCAATATCCTCATGTCCAGTCAATGTAAACTTAGATTCATATTTGCATTTCCTAAGAATATCTTCCTCAATTCTGAGTCCCTTCATATTGGTACGTTGTCCTTGAGTTGAAGCATCTTTAATCACAAGTACATCATTAATGACCTTTAATTGTGCCACCAAGCATCATAAAATGACACCCTTGCCTAAACCTTCATCAAAAAGACTAAAATGCTTGCCTTAACCTCCATCAAGAAGATTGAACCATAAGTTCTAAAATCACTAGTTGGTCTTTCGAGGGGAGATTAAACATCAATATATATGAGTCAAACCCTTATAAATGATTGACACTACCTTTAACCCAAAAATATTAAGAGAGAGTTTATTGGTCTTCTTTTTTATACGTTGATCAACATTCTCATTTCTATTGTGGGCATTAAACTCACATTTGGATTTTCAAACAATAAAGCATATGTTATTGTCGTGCTCTACTCTATTCCTGTGTTGCTATTACTACCATGCTCGTTTTGCACTTTGTGAATTGAAGCGTGAAGCATAGAATGAGGGAAAAGTAACTTATAAGATGTTTTTTTGTGTTGAGTTATGTGAGCTAGCCCATCCCATCTTGGCAAAAGCACCGTTCTGGTGTAATTTTCTTGAAAAATTACTAAAATGTATAGATTTGAAAAAAATTATAGATATGGATAAGTCGTGCAACTTTGACACAACTTCATTGAGAAGAATTCGTGTCAGGATGACACAACTTTAATGTAAAATATTTGTAATATAAAGACGTGTCAAAGTGGCACGACTTTAGTTCAGTGCATCTTAAACTAAAATCATACCAAAATTTTAGTTAAATTTTGGTAAAAGTTATGTGAGGATGGAACAATTTCAGATTAAAATGTTTTGAACTAAAATCGTGTTGACATAATTTTAACTCTAAAAATACTTTGAATTAAAGTCGTATTATCTTGTCACAACTTATTCACAATAAAATTGTACCACTTTAACACGACTTACCCATTTTTATATATTTTTTAAAATCTATCAATTTGGATAATTAATCTAAAAAATTTCACGTTTTCCCTTTCGTCCTTAGTCCACATAGACGGTAAGTAGTATGAATGAATATAAGCGGGCAAACAAATTAAAAAGTTCGATCCATCCCATAATTTTTTCTAATAGAAAGATAGTTGTTCACTTCATATAATTTGATCACATTGTTATCCATAATTTATAAGGCTTAATTATGATTACATCATTCCTAATATTATTGTAACGTGAATAAAAAGGCAATTCTTTTATACAAGCATAAAAGTAAATGAAATAAAAACAAGTTTTTTAGTAGTCTAGCTTAGGGTAATAAAAACACGTTTGCCAAAGCTTCTCTTATTCAATATGAAAGTTACTAGAAGTGCCAAAGATAGGTTTATATCTCAATAGCATGGACCCAACTATTAATATTTGATGTGATGTTATTGGCTTCATAGTTCTTCTACTTCCGATAAAACAAAAAAGAAAACGTAACCTAACATTGCCATGCTTTAGGTTTAATGAGATTAAATGAAAAAGAAAACATTTAGGTACTTGAGACAGCTTTCGGGTATAGTTACTGTTTCGAAGGTGATGCTAATTTTTTTTTTTTATTATGGACTTTAATATTTTTAACTATCACAATTTTAATATTTAAAGTCTTAAATAAAAAATTTCTAATAGTATTTTCATAAGATTCATTTCTTTAGACCAACAATAAAATTAATCTTTGTTTTATAATTTCTTTTCCTTCTGAGATGACGAATTATGTTCATATCAGTTCTTTTATAACAAATTTGGTATATATTCATAAGATACATCCATTAGGTTTCCTATGCAAATTAATGCAGGCAACTGCAGAAGTATTTATATTGAAACAAAGTGGCTTACTTATTTCCAAAACTTTCACAAATTCATATAATATAAATAGTACAGCTTTAATCTTATAACAAAAAATGTGGTGCAATTACACATTTTTGAGTACTTCCAGCATGTAACATGATATGACTGAGAGATGACATTAGTTTCCAAATGTGTAGTAAGATATTTGGTTTTATGTTTGTCCATATGAATAAACATGATGTGAAAGAGGTTAACTTTTGAAATGGTTGTTAATTTTTGGAAGAATCAATCTTTAACTTTGGATTGGGGAATACTCTAAATAAAATAAAATACTGCTGCAACACAAATATAGAACCTTGCTTGATTTATATGGAATCAAAAGTCCAACTACCAAACAATTCAAATTGGTATGGGTCAATATTCCATGATGAAAGATTCTCTTTACATCAGAACTGAAGTGTGCTGCAGCATCATAGTACTCTATCTGCATTTCATTGAATCTGAACCCAATACTTTAATCAAATTTACATGCAAGAACAATGGGCTTTATAACTTTATCAAACCATAAAAGATTTTGCAGCCAAAAAAGTTAATCTCTTCACACAAAAGAATGGATGTAAAGAGTTGATGAATTTCTGATATCTTGTGATTTTTCAGTTTCTTTTATAAGCCATATGTTAAAAAAACTAAGATTGATTGAATTGAGTGGGATTATTACCAAAGGCAAAATTTTTCATCTTGATATTATACTCATTACTTTTATACTGTTTAAATTAAAACGATTTTTATACCAACTAGTCCAAGTTGTTAATAATTAAAACCTAGAATGTTAAAAGAAGACAATGATGAATGGCAAATTGCTTCTGATTTTTTTCCCTTCCCTCTTTCAAGGAAGTCATTCTTCACACAAAAGTGTAATACAAATCAACTTAAAAACACTGATCCTGTGCAAGTCAAAAACTCAATGCATTGGAGGAGATAAAACATAATTAGCTCATCCAAACACTACAGAGCAAAAGCAGAAACCTTTGTTATAGTTGTAAATAATCAAAGGCTGATACTAAACACATTGATCACTGCATAGTCCATTCATGAATTTAGGCACATAACTTTGATCAGAAGCAGGATGATACTATCATTGATACTATCTGGCGGTTGATTTCAGCACAAGAAACTAAAAAAGTGGAAATCTGCTAAAGGAATAATTACATAGTTTGGAAGCAAAAACCGGTTATGAAACCAAGATAAAAAAATAAGATAAAAAAAATAAAATCTAGATTTTGACAGAAACACTTCGCATTCAGATTGAATGAGATGATAAGATCACAAGATTTGGATTAGTCCTGTTCTTTTCTGATGCAATCAGCGAAGATTAAGAGACCAAACAGGACTTTGCGATTGAAAATAATTACTGGAACATGCCATTGCCAAGGCCATTCATACTCACTGTTGTGTTTTTTGTTCCCAATAAATGACAACAAACACTCTCTCTTTGGGCCTGAAAAACAGAAAAACCCTTTTTTTCTCTTCCTCTGCGCTCTCTGCAGAGAAACACGGTTTCTCTGCGCGCAAAGGTGAAAAAAATTAAAAAAAATATCCCAATTCTCTCCGAAAATCGAAATCAATGACGAAAAAACCCAAGGCGGAGGGAGCGGAGGAGCCTTTGCCGGACCACCTCCGTTGCGGGCGCACCGACGGCCGGCAATGGCGGTGCCGGCGGCCAGTGAAGGACAATCTTAAGCTCTGCGAGATTCACTACCTCCAGGGTCGACATCGGCAGTACAAGGAGAAGGTTCCGGAGTCCTTGAAGCTTCACCGGAAGCGCAAGACGAGCGACGAGGAGCCTAGTGCTGTGGACAATGTCGAATCTAGGGCAAGGAGAACCTCGAGAATCGTGAAGAAGAAGCGCAGGCTTTCGGAGGGTTCCGAGTCGCTGGTGGCGGCGGCTCCTTCTCCCTCGAAGAAGAAGGCGCTGAAGCAGGGCGATATGCAGTTGGAGCTCATAAGGATGGTTCTGAAGAGAGAGGCGGAGAAGAAGAACAAAAACAACAAGGGCAAGAAGAAAAATAAGAAGAAGAACAAGAAGAAGAAGAAAAAAGAGGAGGAAGAGGAATTGTGTTATGGTGCAGGGGAGTTGAGGAGGGAATTGCCGAATGGTGTGATGGAAATCTCTCCGGCTTCGCCGACTCATGATTACGACAATGTGGCTTCGCATTGTGACGTGAAAGTTGGTGTTGATTCTAAAACTGTTACTCCGCGTTACTTTAGGTCCAAGAATGTTGATAGAGTCCCTGCAGGGAAGTTGCAGGTGTGTTTTGCCGAATATTATTTGCACTCACAGTTCTAACTAACTGACAAATTGTGATTTTTGTTTTGGGAGTTTTGAATTTTTTTTCTGTGTTCTTCTGTAGATTGCGCCGTATGGATCGAATTTGAAGAAGCGTACCAAGGGTAAGAGGAAGAAGTGTCATTGGTGCCAGAGAAGCGAGTCTTGCAATCTCATCCAGTGTTCGAGCTGTGAGAGGGAGTTTTTCTGCATGGATTGCATTAAAGAGCGGTAATGAGAATGAGAATGAACCTTTGTGAAATTATCTGTGTGTGCTTGTTCCAATGTTTGATATTGTGTTGAATTTTTGCTTTGCTTTGTTGGTATCTCATGTGCAAGGTTCTTTGTCTGCGTTATGGGATATTTATGATTTATTTCCATTTCAGAAGTTTCTGATTTTGATTCTTTAGAGCCTCACCAGTGATTAACCTTTTGAGGGCATGCTGAAGCATGAATTTGAGACACGTGGTTTGATCAATTAATTGCCTAGCTAGAGATTCTTCTAGTAATTTGTAATGTTGTTAAATAACCATTGTTGCACCACAGTAATGTTATAATTTGGCTGTTTTTGACCCTTCCACCTTGGGTAAATTGAATGAAGGCCCGCTATGGCAGTGCCATAGGCCGCAATGGCATGTTGATATGGTTGAGTTTTTGCCTTCCACCATATTCTGCCATTGATATTTCCACAGCTTATCCTTAGAGCAAAGGATGCCCCTTTTTATGTAGTTAAGATAGATGTGCGTGAAGTTTATCCCTCTCAACGGTGTTTAATATAAATCATTACAATTTACAAAGGAAATAACAGTTTCATGCAAATAGAGTCATTATTTGTTTTTGCTGATTTTAAGAAATGATAATAGCAGAAGGATCAATAGTGATTACTGCTTACATGTTTACCAATATAATTCCTGTTTTCTGTTCCTTTTAAATTAGGAATCAGGTCATAATCATAATATGAGAGATTTGGCAATGTTTTTCTATACAAATTTAGGTATTTGGACACTCAAAAAGAAGTTAAGAAGGCATGTCCAGTTTGTCGTGGAGCTTGCACTTGTAAGGATTGCTCAGCAAGTCAATGTAAAGACAGTGAAAGTAAGGTCTGACATCAAACATGAACGCTCTTCTGCTTGAATAGTGTTTCATTAATAGCATATACTGACACTTCGGTTTATGGCCTGTTCTTTTCAGGAATATTTGACTGGTAAGAGCAGAGTTGATAGAATATTGCATTTTCATTATTTGATCTGCATGCTCCTTCCAGTACTAAAGCATATAAGTGAAGATCAGAATATTGAGCTAGAAACAGAAGCAAAAGTTAAAGGTGTAATTTTTTTTCTTCTAACGTTGATTTTTTCTGAAGCAGCATTTTGTTTATTATAAAACATTATCTTAGATGGTTTTGTTGGTGACAGGAAAAAATATTTCTGATATTCAAATCAAGCAGGTTGAATTTGGCTGCAATGAGAAAAATTATTGGTAAGTTTTCTTCTATAGGGTGGGTGCTGTTGAGAAAAGTGATGTGATTTTTTGGTGCTTCTGGTTGACTAATGTAAACCTTGTCCCAGCAATCACTGCAAGACACCCATTTTGGATCTCCATAGAAGCTGTCCGAGCTGTTCATATAGCCTATGCTCAAGTTGTTGTCAGGAATTCAGTCAGGGAAAAGCTTTTGGAGAAATTAACTTATCTACGTTCGATCGACATGATAAAATGAAAAGTAGCAGTGCTAGTGAGAGCCAGACTTTGGACGAGAAGGCCATATCTAGTGGCAATTTAACTGATACTTCAATATTGACTGAGTGGACCAACTGTAATGGCATTGATAGTCTGTCATGCCCTCCTACAGAGCTTGGTGGTTGTGGTAATAGCCACCTTGAGTTGAGATCTGTTTTCCCCTCCAATTGGATCAAAGAGATGGAAGTAAAAGCAGAAGAAATTGTTTGCAGCTATGACTTTCCTGAAACTTCGGATAAAAGTTCAAGCTGCTCATTGTGTTTTGACACCGATCACAATACTAACAGATACAAGCAGTTGCAAGAAGCAGCTTTAAGAGAAGATTCCAATGATAATTACTTATTTTGTCCGACAGTGTTGGACATAAGTGGTGATAACTTTGAGCACTTTCAGAAACACTGGGGAAAAGGTCATCCTATATTGGTTCAAGATGTTCTCCAAAGTACATCAAACCTCAGCTGGGATCCACTGATCATGTTCTGTACTTATCTTGAGCAGAATATTACGAGATATGAGAATAATAAAAATGTACTTGAATCTTGTTTGGATTGGTGGGATGTAAGTATACCAACTAATTGTATATTATATGTGTCACAATTCTTTTAAATTAATTTTTTCAACTGATACTGTTATTTGTCTAAAAAGAGTCATAACTATCTTACAATAATATTTTTTCAATTCAATGCATTTTTATATTGTGGACTGAAATTTTGTTTATAGTTATTATTGATGCCAATGAACCAAGTTGCAGTTGTTGAAAGTGTGTTATTATTGGCAGGTTGAAATTAACATTAGGCAGTACTTTACTGGGTCTGTAAAACGCCGTCCTCAAAGAAATACATGGCATGAGATGCTCAAACTAAAAGGGTGGCTTTCTTCCCAAATATTCAAAGAGCAGTTTCCAGCTCATTTTGCTGAGGTAATTGATGCTCTACCAGTTCAAGAATACATGCATCCCTTGTCGGGCCTTCTGAATTTAGCTGCAAATTTGCCACATGGGAGTGCAAAACATGATATTGGACCATATCTCTATATTTCTTATGCCTCTGCTGACAAAGAAACTGATTCTGTGACAACACTCTGCTATGACCCATATGATGTGGTATGTGTCCTTCCTTATTATGTTACACTTCATTTCTTAAAATATATATATGATGGGATACTGTCCTGCACTTTGACTCGTTAATTTATGAATTTAAACTCTATTTTGTTGAAGTGATTTCTGATATGAATTAAGCTTCTTTTGAAATTTCCTTGGTGAAAAAAGTGTATTTGTGCATATATCCTGTCATGAGAACTTAAAGTCGATCTGATCTTTTGTAGCATCCTCATGGCATGTTTGCTTCGTTGTCAGTTCTTTATTACAATGATAATTCTGTATCTTATATATATATGAAACGCTTTCTCAATACAAGTTGTAGTGAATCTTTTGTTCATACAGTTGTCCATATCCCACAGTTACTGCTTCATTTGTGTACTTAGTCTAACTCATTTATAATCAATTTATTAGGAATTCTTCTATCTATATAATATGCATTTGACCTTTGTCTCTGGTACTGACCTGTGCCTAGGAATCATAAGTTGTAACTGATTCCTTTCCACGTTCTCTCAAATAGCCGTTGCTTGCACTTAGTTTGTGAAAGGAATGTTGTGTTGATTCTCCATGATGTTTTCTGTGTTTGATTTGTGATTCCAGGTTAATATTATGACACATACCACAGATGCCCCCCTCTCTACAGAACAACTTACAAAAATAAGAAAATTACTGAAAAAGCACAAAACTCTGTGTCAAATGAAGACTATTGGTACTGAGGAGCCACAGGAACAAAAAGTGAATGGAATGAAATTATTGCATGTTGAAGAATTGGAGCAAAGAGGCTTGCAGAGTATGGTTGAAGAAGGAATGAACTTTTTCAGGAGAGTCAATAGAACGTCTTGCATCTCAAGTGAAGCTAAAAGAGTTTCTAGTCAGAGCATGGACAGCAATGTTTCCCAGAATGGAGACTGTGATTTCTTTTCTGAATCTGATTCCGGACGCACTTTACTTCTCCTTGGGACTGTTCAAACCAACGAAATCTCTAAACAAGATATTCCTAGAAAACCCTTTGAAAGCTCAAAAAGACATAAAAATAAGTTTTCTGAGCATTTGGGTGCCCAGTGGGATGTCTTTCGCAGACAAGATGTACCGAAGCTCATAGAATACCTTAAAAGACACTATGATGAATTTTCTTGTACCCGTGACCATCTCAAGAAGGTAGGTTCAAAATAAGACAATTCCTAGGAAGAATTTTGATTGAGTCGATGATTATTCATTTTTCTCTTTGCTGCAGATGTTTCACCCAATTCTAGATCAGAACATTTTTCTTGATAGTACTCACAAAAAGAGACTAAAGGAGGAATTTAGTAAGTAAACATGCTTCTATTTGTTTGATCATTCCCTACAGTTGTAGATAACTTTATTGACCATGCCTGTCACGATCACAGAGATTGAACCTTGGACTTTTCAGCAACACGTTGGACAAGCTATCATCATTCCTGCTGGATGTCCATACCAGATCAGGAATTCTAAGGTGTGCATTACTGTAAAATCCACTCTCTTGCTAGCCTGAAAAGCAGAAGCCTTGTGGAATATTGCTTGTTATTGAAGTCGATTTCCATTTTCTTGGACTTATATTTTTAATGTTTTGAAAATTCCTTTCAATGTGCTATGTTAAGCCGCACCATTTAGCAAATTATTTCTCAGAATATATGAATATATTATAGGCACTTACATTTATACAAATTTGTAAGGAAAGCAAAAGGATGTTTGCTTGCACAGTAATAATATCATAGTGGCTTTCTTTCGTACGATTGCTGTTGAATTATAACATTATCTCAATATTAGTTTTTGTATCCCTTTAACATACTCTTATATGAATGTACGACACACATTTGTTTCTTGATCTGCAGTGTTGTGTTCACGCGGTATTGGAATTTGTGTCCCCTGAAAACGTTACCGAGGGTATCCAGTTGATTGATGAGGTGAGACTATTGCCTGAGGAGCATAAAGCAAAAGCAGACATGCTGGAGGTAGATCTTGTAATGCTATCATTTATGAGTTCCTGCTTTCTCCTATTAGTTGCATTGCATAGAATTGACAAAGCCTTTCTCTTTTTGGCATCCATGAAAATAGGTAAAGAAAATGGCGCTTCATAGTATGAATACAGCAATTAAAGAAGTACGTCAACTTACAAGCAAAACATGATTGCACCAGCTAGAATATATTATATGTCCCCCTTGCACTAGGGATCTCATGTCTCAACCTCACTTGCATATCTTCATTCTTGTATAGATTAATGCCCAGACACATTAATATCTAGTTAGGTACTTATTAAAATTATTAACTTCCGTCTCATCTCTTTATTTTCTGCTCTCAACTGAATTTGGAATAAATTTTATGGTTTGTATATAATTCTTAAAGTTTATTTGAAGCGGAATGATATATTTAGAGTGAGAAGAAATTAAAGTTTAAAACTTTTCAGTAGTTTTAAATGCAGGTAGGTTGATCTGAATGCAAAGTCATACCCCTGGTATGCTGCTTAATATAACTATGGCGCCTCATCAATTAGTTTAAAAATGCTTAAGATTTTGATTCTTCTATTCTGTGTTTAAGCCGCAGTTTTGTTTGGAGACTGTTACGCTACGATTGAAGTGACATCAATTTGGCGCAGTTCTGTTTATATCATTTAAATTTTGGTAGGCCAGCTCTTTCATGTGGGGAATATGGGCTTTTCAGAATCTATTACAAAGGCCATATTTCTTCCTGCATAATTTTAACTTGCAATCTTATAAATTTTTGTATTTCAAATTGTGTAATCTGAAATATTTTGTAATTCAGAATTTGTTGTTTATTTTGTATTTTTGAATGTATAATTTGAAATTCACAAATTTAAAAATAATAACTGTATTCTGGATTACACAACTGTAATACATTTATATTTTAGATTATATAATTTGAAATATATTTTTTATTTTTATATTTTGAAATGTATAATTTAAAATACAAAAAGTTATAGTTCAGAATATATATTTCAAAATGTAAAAATTTATTTATAGAGATGTAGGTTGAATTGTGGAGGTGCATGAAGGAATGGATTAGAAGTAACCTTTTTTGTGAAACTGGATTTAGTTTGTATTATGATACTGATACTGATGTCAATCATATCAGTATTCCATACCTTAAGACTTTTTTGGCATGAATACAAAGATTTCCAGTAACGAAATGGAATATATAAATATATAAACAATCGATTCGGTTATATATATATATATATATATATATATATATATATATATATATATATATATATATATATTATATTTATATATATTGAATTTTTATTTTTTAATAAAAATAATTATTATTAAATTAAATTTATAAAAAAAAAATTTAACTTTATTAATCACATCATATATAAATTTTCACAAATTTAACTCACATTCACTTAAATCGTACTATCTTTCTTTTCTTTTCTATAATTCAGACAACCTCCTCTTCATTCATAAATCAACGTAAATTCACTCTCTTAAATTCACATTGATCCAAATCCAAACATAGTATTAAGTATACTATAAAGTTATTTGATTTATTCAGTGGAGTAGCTATTTTTCTTTTACCTAATAGTCATAAGAAGAATATCAATGCTTTAATTTTTTTTAGTTTTTCATTAGCATTAAAGGTAGTTTTGTGGCATTTTTAAAGTAGTGTAGTTATTAAATTCCTATTAGAGACACTTATATAGTTTGCCAACTAAATGATGACTGTCATCATATCGTTTTAGGAAATTAAAATACAAGTTTTTGGAGTTCCATTCCATATCAGTTGCTAAGTACATAACACGTTAATGCTAAGAATGTTGTATTGAAGTTGAATCAAGCACAAAATCTCTCAATTTTCAAAAATAAATTTAATTTAATTTAATTAATATTCATCGCATCGTCTAGCTTCAATAAAAAGCTGCACAACAGAAATATTGAACAATATAAATTAACAAAGGATAATTAATTTAATACTATATATACTTGTTAATCAAAACTTTATCTTAAATAATTTAGCCATATGCCGTTCTGGACAGAGATGGCAAATAAACCCGTCTCTGTGGGTATTGTCCGAACCCGTCTCCGTTTTGACGGGAATCCCCGCATTGACTGGGTATGGGTATGGGGAATCCCCAATTTTTTCAATTGGGTATGAGGATGATGATGGAGATATACATATCCCCGCCATAATACTCGTCCCCGCCATATCTCTATCCTCGTTTAAATTATTAAAATATTCACAATTAATTAAGTAATCATATATATAATATATATATATATATATATATATGTAATTATGTTAAAATGATGTATGTTAATAAAAAAAATTGTATTTCTAACATTTGAATATTTCTATTATTTTTTAATATTTTTATTTATTGTATATTTTTCTTTCACATGAGAATGTTTAATACTCTTAATTTAAGTTTTTAATATCATAACGTAATATATAAAAAATTACTTATTATTATTATTATTAGTTTTTGTTTCATTTGAAGAACTTTTTTGTTTCTCTAAAACAATTTTCATCTTATCATACCCTTAATTATACATTTGTTTTTTTTTTTGTGCAATTTCTTTCAATAGTCTCCAAATTGTTTATAAGACACACATTTGTTAATTTTTTAATATTTTTTATTTTTTGTTTATTTTCATCATGTAGAATACTATTTTGATATATTTTATCTAATTATTTTTTAGGTTTAATTATACCTTTGGTCCCCATTTTCGTAGCAAAATCTCAATTTGGTCCCTTCCGTTAGTGGTACAGTAACACCGTTAAAGGGGTGTCATGTGTCAGTTTCTGGATTTTTTGATTTTTTCTTTGAATTTTTTTTATTCTTTATTATTTTTTTGAATTTTTTTAAAAAATAAAAAATTTGCCACGTGTCAAGCTGTCGTGTCATCGTGCCACGTGGTAGTGATAAAGTGATGTGACAATGACAATGACACGTGTCACTTATATGACAGGTGTCATTTCCACTTTCTCAATTTGGTCCCTTTATTTTAATTTTTGTCTCAATTTAGTTCCATTTTTGTAAAAATTTAGCAACTTTGTCCCTCTTTAAATTGAAATCAAATTTAATTTCTATATAAATGTACACAAATATTTCTATCAAAATTGATATTTCAAGTAAATATTTTTAACAAAATTAAGTTTATTTAATTAATATTTTACATTGAACTTTACTTAAAATTGTTTTAAAGTTGTTAATAGATAATAATGTTAATAAAAAAAATCATAAATTATATTGATATTTTATTACATCATACTTTAATATTATTTTTTTATTTGAATTTATATTTCAAATAATTGTATATTTTTAAAATGTGTAAAGTTCAATAATTTGTACACAAATGTTTGAATTGATGTAAAAATAACAATTATAAAAACTTTAAAAATAATTTTAATTAATTCATGTAACAATGAAAAACATATAAATTTGAAATTTGAAAACAATTTTAAGTAAAGTTGAATGTGAAACAAAAATTTAAATAAACTTAGTTATGTTAAAAATATATAATAAAAATATCAATTTGAATAAAAATATGAAATTTAATAAAAATATAACATTTATATAAAAATTAATTTTTGTTTCAATGTGGAGAGAGAAAAAATTGGACTATTTTTACAAAAATAGGAACTAAATTGAGACAAAAATTAGAATACAAAGACTAGATTGAGACTGAGGAAATGACATCTGTCATAATATTGACATGTGGCATTATTACTGCCACATCACTTTGTCACTACCACGTGACACGACGACTGTTTGACACGTGGCAATTTTTTTTAAATTCAAAAAAAAAAATTCAAAAAAAAAATTAAAAAAATCAAAGAACTGACACGTGGCACCTCAATTAACGCTGTTACTATACCGGTAATGGAAATGACTAAATTGAGATCAAATTTCCTAAAACAGGGACCAAAATGAGATAAAAAAAATAGAGGGACCAAATTGAGATTTTGTTATAAAAATGGGGACCAAAGGCATAATTAAACCTATTTTTTATTTTCTAACTCATTACAATTATAATTGAATTTTTTCACTATAATTGTATAAATAAATTTTATTTACTAAAATATAAAAATTTAATATAATTGCTATGAATATTTTTTTTTATCACCATCTAACATATATTGGAGTTAAAAAGATACAAGATCTATGTTAAAATTTTATTATGTTTATTAATGTTTATTATTTATTTTTTGCGTCATTTTGATCAAGTGATGTATTATAACTTTTATTAGTATATAAAAAAAAGATTCATTATAATTTAAGAAATTGAAGTAAACAAACATTTAAAATAAAATATATTTTAATTTGATTTTTTTTTTCTTTTTATATTTTTTTTAAAAACTATTTTTAAATTTTATCAACTAGGTTTCATTAATGTTTGCAAATTTAATAAATGTTTTGGTTCTCAT
>Ga0214545_1010079_pt1 | contig 13956 bp, 5 predicted proteins | sample CNSS4metaG_FD_160064 | JGI IMG/M metagenome (GOLD analysis project Ga0214545, IMG submission 160064) | Root nodule microbial communities from cowpea collected in UCLA plant growth center, Los Angeles, California, USA - CNSS4 | ecosystem: Host-associated > Plants > Roots > Nodule | place: USA... | reverse complement strand
AACAAGTAAAATTGAACTTGGATATTTGAAGACTCTAGAAAATGGTAAAGACTAGAAATGCAATGGATTGATATTGTTGGAGTTAGACTTCACCTACTTCACTCTCATGTATATTAAACAATAAAACACTTCTCCATTAATTACTAATGTCAACCCACAAGTCTACTCAAACTCTAATCCCTTAGTTGAATGAGCCTATGTTCCCTTATTTAGAGTCAATTCCTTGAATCCCTAAATAAACAAACCCGCTTTACAAATTAGGGTTTAAGACAACTAATGGGTCAAGTTCCATTTCTAGATACATGTTCCATTAGGTATCTTGTTCAAATTCTAGGTTTCAATAGATATTTTCCAATACCTAATGACCCAAATATCATGCAATGAATGGGTAAAACAAAGCAAGCTTTAAATACATAAACAAAGATACTTGAAATCAATGGAAGAAGCATATATATATTCAAACCATTCAAAAATACATGAGAGTTCAGCGGCTACATCTAACCCCAACAAAAATGGGTTTAGCTCTCCATTGTCATGGAGAGCTTAAGCTTACAAAATGGATATGGAAGAGGGAGGAGACACAAAGAGGAAGATGGAGTTGTTCCCACAAGCCCTAGCAGACCTCCAAGCGCTCCAAGACGTGTTGTTCGAGCTCCAAAGTGTCCAAGATAAGTTTTCCTTCGCGAAAACAGAAGAAAAAGGGCCACTTGACACATCAGCGAAACAGGCGCCTGGCGGAAGCCTCTCACCGCCAGGCGCTAGCCATCAAACAGTGGCCAAATCTTCCCGCTACCGCCCGACGGTGTCCAATGTGCCGCCAGGCGGTGATCCAACAGTGGCGCCTGGCGCTGGTTCTGTGTCGCCGAGCGCTTCCTGTTGACATTTTTGCTCTTCTCCTTGCTATTCCGGGTCACTCATTTGTTTGAACTTTTGGAGCAAAGCTTCCAATCTACAAAAAGGACACAAAAATGGGGATTAGTGATATATTTAGATCAATGTAACCCAAAATGTATTTATTTACAAAAGTAAGATAAAATTGAGGATTAAGTAGGTTAAAAGCTTTGGAAGAGATGATTTTGCTAATGAAATATAGCTTGGATAATGGTAAAAATTAACATTATCACTAATTGAAATAGGGACAAAAATATAATGAGGATGAGTATTTGGGCAGATATATAGGGACAGGAACATGGCAAATATGTATCCCCATACTCATTGAAAATATCGGGTATTACCGATATCTCTTTTTTTTTTTCTTAAGTTTGTCTTCTATTATAATATTTTTTACTCAACCTAAGCTAATAGATGTTGAGTTTGTATTGTTAACTTAATATCGTTTTTTAATTGATATTGATAAATATTTTATACAGGATAAAATTAATTGCAATTTTACGATATCATAATTAAGGCCTTTTTGTTACTAGCAAAGGTTAATATTAATTTTTATTTTTTTAGTTGATGCAAGAAAGTGTTTTCTTTCTGAACATTAATGATATTTTTTTTTACTAATGTTAAATACAACTTTTTCCTTTATATCAATTAGGATTACTTTTTTTTATGATTTTAGTTAGAAATTTTTCTTACCACCACTGATTTGAAGTTATATTAAGTCTCAAATAAGATAATGTTAGATATCACTATAAACTTTGACATCTCAGCTATTTTGACATCTTAGCTATGTTGACATCCCAAAGTTTATCAATAATTTCTAATTACACAAAAATTCATTTAAAAAAAGTAAAATAAATCAAAGCATGGGGAATCGCATCAAGCCCATAATAAAATTACATTTCACGAAACATAGCCAAACTATATATATTATGAAAAAAATATAAAGAAATACATGTAGGTAAAACATTAAACTACTTATATTGTTCTCTATGGATCAAAGATAAATATGCTAACTTATCATCATAATGATTTATCTCACGAAAAACATAAGAAACTTTGAATTGCATATGCTTACTAAAATGTAAATATTAGCGTCATCTCCCTCTAAGACTCCAAGGAACAACTCATTGATCCAAAAAACCATGACAAACTAAATAATAGTCACTCGTCAACCAACGCCTCTGAAAATCCTTCCTCAATCATACTCCAAAGCATAAATGACACTCGTAAACTTAGCATAAATAGAAGTTTGGACTCTTAAAAAGATGGAAAAACTACTCACATATTCACCCCAAATTCCTCTAAGAATACCAACACATGAAGCTAAATCAGGACAACCACTACTTGCATTATCATTATCAACTTTGAGCCAATTAGCAGATGAAACTTTTCATATTACGTCCATAAATGAAACCACCCTATCCTCCCTAGTTTGAATATTCAAAATTTTTAGCACTAAAAAATTTGAGACAATATTACTCATATGCTTCTTAGATTTTTTTTCCAGTCATACACACGAACTCCTTAATTTGAAAAATAGCGTAAGGAAAGCAATTAGATCTTGAAATATACTATTATTTCTCATCAAGATAATCGTTGTAATGATGACCACTGTAATCACTTTAAGCAAAAGATTACAAAGAGATTTCATAAACTGAAAAATCAAATCTAAGAAGAAAATTGTTGATAAAAGAAGAAGATGGACATCTTGCTTCAATAAGGAGTTTTGATGATGATGATGACTTATGAAGAAGTGTGGAAGACTTAATGATGATTCATGAGAAATGTTAAAGACTTAAAGAATGATTGGATTCAATAAATACATTGAATACTTAAGAGGAGTTTAGTTGTTAAAGTATTGTAATTTGTGTATCTTATTTAAAATAGTTAAATTAGTAAGTCAAGAGTCAAATGCAGAACCCAAGCAACATAGCACTGAGAGAGTTTTAATTTTTGCAAAACTTACTGGAATAATCGATTATCTCAGTAAAAAATGATTTTCAAGAAAAGCCTCTATGATAATCAATTATCAGTTGTGATTTAACTTTTCATATTCTTAACCTAATTTCGAAAATGGCTTATATAAATGAAATGAGAGTTCTCTTTACAAAATACAAAAGTTAGAAAAGTTTGAGTAATTGAGAACTCTCTGTGGGAAGGTTTTGATAAACCTAGTGTGGGTAAAGCGATAACTTTCACCAAGTGGATTCTTGTGTGATTGAGTGTTTTTGTTATTGCTAGGAGAAATTGTTTATCCTTTGTGTGATTCAAATGATGTGTTCATTCCTTATGGATTTAAAGGAAAGTGTTTATCCATCTCTTGTGTGATTCAAGAGAAGTGCCTTCATCCTTTGTGGGACTCAAAGGAGGTGTTCATCTCTTATGGATTTCAAGGGATGTGTCTTTCATCTCTTGTGGCTTCAAAAGAGGCATTTTCTAAACCCTAATCTTTCTTATGTGTGATTGTATTTGTGGTTTATTTTAGTAATTGAGTTAATCTTATTTTTTAGAGATTAACAACTGGATGTAGGGTCTTTTGATCCTAAACAATATAAATACTTTTTGTCAATCTTCTTTTTCCCTCTCTTTATTAATTTGCACTTAAATTAAAGGAAATATTTTTAATTGAAACGTTAAATTTTTGGAAAAAAATTTAAAGTATTAATTTTTATTAATTAAACTAATTCACCCCCTCTTAGTTTTTGTCCTATGGGAACATTTCGTTGCGCGATTCTAATAAAAATTAAAAATCCTGAAAAACTTCCTTCAATCATTTTCACAATTGCATAACAATAGAATAATATGAAAGAACAAATGAGACAAAGATTCAACATTATTTCCAAACAGAAAACACATCAAACATAAAACCACTCTTTTTTTTAATCTCCAAATCGATAGGTAAACGATCATACAATAGCTTCCAAAGAACCAAAATTTTAGTTGGTGACACATCATTCAACCAAATCAAATTCCCCCAACTCATACGTTCCATACTAGAATAGTAAAAAATTTTGAAACTTTTTTAGAAAGCACACCCGATCGTCCAAAATCTATTTAGGCACATCCTCATCCTTATTAACCATTGATGAAGAAAAATCACATAAACTAACAATAAAAGAAAGTTTCACTGAGTATCTGTTCAGGCCAAACTAACAACAAAGTATAATCATACTATGTCAAAATAAGAAATTTTAGCCAATTTAGATAAGCAAATGTTAGAACATTAACAATCATTCCAAAAGATTAATGCAATCACCCTTACCTAATGTCCAAAAAGTATTTTCAAGAACAACATCATATGCATGCTTAATAGCATGTCAAATTGATGACGATTTAAAGAATATATATCTATGATACCTTGACTTAAGAAATCGAATACACATGATGAATTTAGTCCAAGTCATTTTGCCATAAACAAACTCTCAAGCTAAATATAATAGATAAGATTTATTCTCCAACTGAATATTAGTAACCTAACCACCATTTACCTCGGAACCACACAAGATAAACTAATTAACAATGAGCAATCCTTATTTCTATGTATTCATTGTTCAAACACAAAATTTTGAATCTATTGTTTCACCTCAAGAAGAAGTTTAATAAATCATTTATAAACTTGAAAGTTATAAGATAACAAGCTAATAATAACCATATATACTAGTTGAATTCTTTCCATCATTGCGAGACGTAGTGGTTTACCCTGTGACGGATGTCAGCGGTTCGAGTCCCCTTATCTCCAACTCGTGAACTTAGTCGATACAAAAATATATGATAGCACTTCAATTTTTCCGATTCGACAGTTTGATCTATGCTATGATTCTCATTCATGGACCTTAATAAGATCAACAAATTTATTATAAATCTTATAAATGTTATTTATATTTTTTTTTCTTTGATGGCAACAAAATTTTATGCCAATTGGACTATTTTTCGTAAATGTAATACGGTTTTTGTTGTCCATATTGATAAGAAATATTTTTTATGACATTATTAAAATTACCTATTTGTCAATGTAGATCAAAACTATTTTATGGTTGAGTTTTGTTAGACTTTTCCTTAGCAATTTTGATAGGATTGTTTTTCGATGGATGTTATCCAAATGTTTTTAGTTAAAATTTGTAATGATATTTTTAGGTTAATTTTTATATTGCTAATTTTCATATTTAATATTTTTGTATTTGGTGATACTTGAATCACTCTATTTAAATAAAAAAAATAAAAATTTATAAAATTGAACTAATATTCAAATAAAATATTTGAAAAGCTAAATAATTTGCAATAGAACTAATTCAATTTCTATATATTTAATTTTCTTAAAATTTAATAAAAAAATTTCCTTTTAAATACAAAGTAAAAGTAAAATTTCATCTTTAAAAATGTTGTAGTTTGATAAAAAGAACTTTAAGTAAATCTCAAATTGGCATTTATCAAGGTAAAAAGATAACTATAGTAAAAAAGTATAATGTTAATTTATCTGTTGAAATCATTATTTCTTTTGTTAGTAATATTGTAGAATAAAATTAAATAGCAGAGTTGCAATTATTGATTGATTAATTGCGTTCATAAATACGATATCTGTATTTTCTTTAAAGATAAAAATTTAAAATGAACAAGTAAATTAGAATGTTCATTTTTCATTTTATGAGAATTTCATTTTTCTTAAAACCTTTTTCTAAAATTTTGGATTATTAACTTATCTATTTGTAAAAATATTATATTACTATTAGTTGTTGTCATTGTCGTATAACAATTAAAGCAATTTCAATTTTAATAATTATGATAGGGAAAACACATGTGTTGGGACCTCGTATCTGTATTCGTATTTTTAATTTAAAATATTTTTTTATATATATATATATATATATATATATATATATATATATATATATATATAATTTTAAAAAAATTTATAGAAAAATTAAACAATTATATTTATGAGAGTAATTATACACTTACATATTATTATTAAACTAAAGATGATTTTGTTTATTAAGAAAATAAATTTATTTAATTAAAAATTACAACAGAATTATTTAAAAAAAATAAAATTATCAGATAAGAAATACATTAAAAATAGTTAAAAAGAATTCAATTAAAATAACTAAACTGAGAGAAATCAAATATTTATTTTAATATTTTTTTCTATGAAAAGTATTTTAGTTTTAAAGTAGTGGAGTGAATTTCTTCTAAAATAGTTATGTAAAATAATTAATATTCATTTTATTTTTAAACAGTGTCGACATTTTAAATTTAATTTAATTTAATTATTAAAATTTTTAGTTCATATTAATTATAATGGACATCCTTAGAGACAACCTTTTTCTACTTTATTTGTCAACAATTCCTTAAAAAAATGAAGAAAGCGAGTAGCGTACTACTCTCGTCGGTTGTCATTCGTTATTAATTTACTTGAAGTATGAAATATATTTACTTTTAGTACAAAATAAATTATATTTAGAGAAGTAGGGTTTATTTTGTGTGCATTTAAAGTTTTTTACAGTATTGATTATTACTTTAAATCATAAATAATTTATATTAATATTATAATTTTCATACCAAGTCAAGTTAAAAAAATATAACTCGATTAAAGCTTTTAAATGTATGGCTCAAATAAAACCCGAAACGAGGGAATATGATTTAGTTTGACATTTGAAAATTGATTCTCATTCTTGGAAGTGAAAAAGGCACGTTATGTAAGTCTATTGCATTATACTTATAAATTTAATACTATTTGTTTATTATGATCATTGTATATTACTACAAATATACTCTTATATGAAGTGTGATTAATTAGATGAAAATTTTCGTAAAAGTGATATAAATATATATGAAGTTTTAATTTATGAATTTTCAAGTTTCATAGCCTATTTTAGTGTTACGTTAATCTAACTAATATGAAGTTAAAGTAAATGTGTAGTGTAGTATAATTGTTTTTCTCACATAGGAACTCAATTTGACTCAAAATAATTATGTGCTGAAAAAGTAGACATAATAGGTAGAATGTAACCTTTATTTGAGTGAAATAGAATAGAGATTCCATAAGTTGATAGAACGTTGATTCTTACGTTGTAAGAATGATCACTCATTCTCTTGACCTAACCAAACATGCATGGAGATGGATCATTTCATCTTTACCATATTCTCAAATTATACTTTCCACCAAATTCTTACTGTACATTCAAGGATGTTGATATTTATTTTATTCCCTTTTCATAAATAACACTGTTAATTAATGACTGTCTTTCGGGTAAAAAGCTTCTTTAATATGTCAATTTATTCAAAATTTTAAAAATTAAATAATGAAGAATAAAATTTAATTTTGAAGAAAAAGCAAACCCTATACGTAACACCTAATCTTATTTTAATTCATTTAATACTGCATTTCTCTCAGATATTTTACATTTTATTCTTTACCAGTGGTCACTATGGCATTTATTAAAAGTGTCGTAACTATATTCTCAAGGAATCTCAATGTAAGACTTTCAGACAAACTTTTTTCGGTACTACTTGAAACTATTTGGACTCACAAAATTGACGTCTTAATCATCATTTAATGAATCTTCTTTACACGTTTATAATTTTGTAAGCATTATTTTCTTTTTATCTATTTTATTTTATTTCACTTATATTCCTGTTTTCTTTGTTTTATTAAATCACTCATAATATCTTCTTTTTTTTATTTTTTTAACAACCTTTATTTTTCAAGTTCCAATAAATTTCATTAACAACCAAAGAATATGTCGGAAAAAATGAATTATATAAAATTTGCTGGTACTATTTTTTTTTAAGACAAAACTTATTCGCAATGCAATAATTGTTTTCAATATGTTATAGTTTCAAATGTAAAAATTCAATATCAGAAAACAAAACTGCTATTTTTGTCAAAATGCTAATTAACTAGTATCTTTAGACTATTAATTATTTTCTAAATGGGTTTGGTGTGTCCTATATTTTATATTTTTTTAATAAATTTTCAATGATAAATTGTGGATGGAGTTTAAGATATCAACCGAAATATCAAAATTATAATTGACATGGCTTTATTTAAAAAAGTGTATGTTTTTAGTCTTTCAACTTTTACTTAAAATTAGAATTTTTCTATATCTAAAACTTCGATACATTTTGATTTCTAAACTTTAAAAGTGATTGAATATATATTTTTTAACCCAATTACATAAACTTTTTCTAACGTGTCAAGCGTGTTTCAAGTTAGTATTGGAATTGTTTACATTGTTTGACACATTCTCGATTCAATATTTATTGCGTTCGACACCTCAAAAAAAAGTTTACGTAATTGGGTTAAAAAGACTATATTCATTCATTTTTAAAGTTTAGAGACCAAAATGTATCAAAGTTTTGAACAGGGACGAATTCCAATTTTGAATTAAAGTTTAAGGACTAACAATATAGTTAACCCTTAAAAAACTTTAAAAAAAAAAACGATTTTTCAATATTTCTAATGTGTTTTTATAAACAAAACTACCCTTTATTAGTTCCTTAATAAATATCCTAAGGATTATTATACATAGGTTCCAAACTATCACAACCATGGCCTCAAATAAATTCTATATAACATTCAAGATTTTCAATTTGAATTTTTTAATGGCATTATTATATACTAATTGTGATCTCCAAACTATCACATACCTTTTAGAACAAGAAATAATTATGTATAAATCGGTTAGATTAGATCCCTCTGTAAGGATAAAACTTTATATAAAAATATTTAATCGTGTGGTATACCTAATTAATCTAGGCCTCTACTGTAGATTATATAGTTAGTTACCAGAAAAAACCAGCGTCTATGTCTGCAAACATAAATTGCTATTTAAATCAGAGATTGAGGCTCAATCTTCAGTTAAAGATCCGAGTAGGGAAACTAGTGGCGGCAAAAAAGAAGAGATTTTTGCAAAGCAAAGTTGATTGGTTGGAACAGCCAACGAAGGAATTTATACTGGGAAGTTGAGATCATTCACGAAATCACACAGTATATTAACAGCAAGCACTGTTACTTTCTTGACATCTCAGCACTGTATCATAGAGAAGTACTCAGGGATCCCTTCCATACCCTAAGGGCCATATGCACACAGAATTGTCGGAACTGGCCACTGTTTTCGTATTCTATGAATCTGATGCGGGGACCAAAGTGGAAACGCATTGGATAAACCCTTATCTCCACATCACCCTCCCAATATTCACATCCAAATACAATTCTTACTTAATTAACACTCATAACACACTATAATATAACCATAGTAGACCGCAAGATTCGGTTAAATATTAGAGAAATCATTTTCTTTCTTTCAGAGTTTTTCCATTTCTTATCCCCTTCAGAAAAAAAAAAAAAATATGGGCAGGGTAAGCTTTGGTATGGTGGGTGATGTATGCATGCATATGACACATGTAACTCCTTGGGGGGCTTTGACTTGTGGCATTAACTAGCACAATTGTAATTGGATATAGAAGGGATTCCACTCTTTCGGCTGATTGTGTTGACAACGCAACATTGTTTTGTGGCATCTGCCTCAGAGAAGTTTGCATAAATTAAAATTAGAATAATCCGGTTGATGCTGTGAACCAGGGCCGAAAGAGTTTTTTGAGTCTAATAAATTATACACATTGTTCTTATTCCTGCACTGATTGCTCGTACGGGATTTGAATTATCACTTGCATGCACAGTGTGATGCTAAATGCAACTTGCTCCATGTCAGAGTCCCCATCGATCAAATGATCAGGGAGCATTTCTCTTATCCAAACAAATATCCGAAGGAACTTTCTTCCTTTTCCTTTCCGCTAATAATAATCGCTTTATTTCTAATGCACTACTCCACTATCATAACCACCCACTATAAATAACACACCATGTAATCACAAAGTCCACCAGGGCTAGCAAGAACAACTTCTTCTTTTTCAATTACCCTTCTGTCATATATTTTTCTTTCACGGTGGAAGCAATGGATAGAGTAAGAGAGTTGGCATCAAAGAAAGCAGCAGTTATATTCACCAAGAGTTCATGTTACATGTGCCACAGCATCACGCAACTGTTCTATGAGCTTGGAGCAAGCCCTGCGGTGCATGAGCTTGACAAGGATGCGTATGGGAGGGAAATGGAGTGGGCTTTGAGGAGCATGGGGTGCAACCCTTCAGTGCCAGCAGTGTTCATTGGTGGCAAATTTGTAGGCTCATCAAAGGATGTCATATCCCTCCATGTTGATGGTTCCCTCAAACAAATGCTTATGGCTGCCAAGGCCATATGGTTTTAGTCTCAATTCCCCAATAAAACTCAGAAGCTCCGTAAGACATATGAAGGAGCTCTTACACAATGTTTTAAGTCAGGGACACCCCTTCTTTTTCCTGAGTGTCCTCTTTTAGCTAGTACCAAAGAGGAAGAAAGTCTGTAAAAAAAAAACATATAGTCTTGCTTTTTAGTGTTTTATAAAAGGTTGGCTATGGCCACCATGTTATCATACTTCATCCTGTGGGACAAAATTAACTGCTCCTACTTTAGTTAATGCAGCTTTCAACTTTCTGCGCTTTATCTTTATTACCACAAATCCTACAGGAAACAAATGTTTCCATCGATCAAACCATGAAGTTTCTGTCAGAATCTAATTCACCAAGGTTTCAAGGTTCATTGCCAAAATAACACTTTAGATTAATTAGGTGGCAGTTCAGCTTTTGTTGCATACCGTTAAGCCTTCATGTTTCAACGTATTGTATATTTGTTCATATATAATCTAATTTTCTTTGTCACTACTTTGTACGTATAATTATTAGATATGGAGTTTTAAATTAAAGCCAGTTTCCCGCTTTACACATTTTAATTTTAAAGTTGTTATTTTAATTATTTAAGTTTTGGTATTGAATAATTAAAATACTTTTTTACTTTTTAATTGAAACGTTTTGGTGGAGGGGAGAAGCTGAAGGAGAGGTAAGGGGACAAGAGAGGGGAGGCGACACTGACATTGTTGGGGGATTTGTAGCAATCAGAACAGTGTTGATGGTGATACTAATATCATGATAGTAAAAATAAATATGTGATGATGATATTTGTGAAGACAATATATATAACGATAATAATAAGGTTGTACAAAAAAAAAGTCTTTTTTTTTTTAAATAATAGGCTTAAATATCTTTTTGTCCTCATTTTCGTAGTGTTTGTTGCGGATAGTCATCATTTTGACAGAATGTTTAAAATGGTCCTCATTTTGACCGAATGTTTAAAATAGTCATCATTTCCGCAATTCGTGTTTTATTTGATCCTTTTCTGTAACGCTGTTTAAATCATTAACGAAGTATTGTACAGGTGGCACAGTTTGTGTTAGGGTGTATTACGTATACTATAGAGGTGGCTAATTAACGTTAATTTTTTCAATTTAGGAGAAATTTGGAAATTTCTTCATCTTCGTCTTTCTTGAGCTCGGAATGAAGTGGAGAGTCAAGCATTGTACTGCATTTTGACTTTCCTTAAACTTCGTTCAATTTCACTTTTGCCAAACATTGATCTAGTGCATTTTGATGAGGATAAATTAATGTTATAAATTTAACTTCTTTCAGACTTAGATTAATTTAATTTTTCTCAAGCTTAGATCAATATCTTTTACTTCAATGCTCAGATTAAGATGTCATTTCGAACATGTTGGAACTAATATCAACATAATCAAACTAATTCATTTCTTCATTTAACAATAGTACAAAACAGATTGGACTTTAAAATCATTAATTTGCCTCATTTGTGTCATGATGATGACATCTTTTCATCAATACCACCATTTGAAAAAGTTGCTGCCCACATTATTGGAATCACCACTCTGTAAATCAATAAACCAAAAATTAAAACCAATTTATTATTAACACAAAAATAAAAACAAACAGTACCCAAAATTTTCTACCAATATTCTTTGGATTTTTTGCCATCCTCAATGCTGCCATCTCTCCGCAATTATAAATCGGGTCATTTCTCGTTGAACCACCAACAGTGCACGAAGTGATACAACACGGTTGCCTCCAACGATTACAACCAGAGGTAAAGTAAGAAGATTGAGACCGTAACATACGTATATAATGGGATTGCAGGAAGAAGAAAATTGCAGCAACACCAATTGGGAATGGAGGAACAAGATTGCCAAAACTCATCAGTTACCCAAACATTCCTTACCAAAACCCTAGCTCACTTATTTAACCCCAAATATCTAATTATCACACCGGTACTAACACATCCTAATACAAACCGTGCCACTTGTATAATGCTCCGTTAATAATTTAAACGACGTTACAGAAAAGGACCAAATAAAACACGAATTGCGAAAATGAAGACCATTTTAAACATTCATTAAAAATGATGACTATTTAAAACATTCTGTCAAAATGAGGACCATTCACAACCAAACACTACGAAAACGATATGACCAAAAAGGTATTTAAGCCTAAATAATATTAAATTGGTAACTTTTATTATAGATACAACGTGTGTTAATTAATAGTATGTTACAACGTATACCGTACAACGTATAACGTTAATATATAGCATCACTTTGTAACCTTAAAAGTATTCGTACATTTTCTCCTACTACTCCCAATGCCTCTGAATTTATAATAATACGAAGGACATAAAGATGAAAACCACATCTTGTATTAGCCAAAAGAAGCATCCAACCCAGAATATAGTATTTTGTAACAAAATTTATAAGACATTTATGAGTTGTACAATTGTCTTGTGACGGAGGTCAAGTAGACCAAGTCACAATCTAAGTAAAATTTTTGATAGGATAATTGTTGAGCGAGAAATTGTTATATGTGACATCAATTATTTCATGGTAGAGGTCAAGTAGACCGGGTCACAATCAAATGTGTTTTGACCGTTACACTCTTAAGTAGAATGAGTTGCATCCTAACTATTGATTATAATTTTTGGTCTAGTTGTAAGCGCTTGATTGTTACATGTTGTACAATTGTCTCCTTGAGAAATTGTTGCTCTTGTATAATTAGCCAACAACTCATAAAGATACATACATCTGAATTCATGTCTGGTAGAACTGAAATGAATGATGCATTTGGAACCTGGATTCTGAGATTGGAAGTGAACAAAATACTTGAAACCTAAATTCAAAAATTAGGGTAAAAGAGGCCCATATAAGGCTAGAACACGATACAATGCATCAAATGTACTTAATATTAAGTTCACTTTACGTCTATACTAAAAATATACTGTTAACATTGTTTCAAGATAAAGTAACTAAAATGAAGAATCAAACTGATAAACTGTTATTTTTAATGATTTAAACTGATAATAATTCCAACTTAATAATTGAACTGGAAATAATAAGTAATAGTGATGATTATAAAATATAAAAGGTGCGGAAATAATTATTACACCCTAATAATTATTTATTACTTTGATCGTGCTAGTAACAATAATAGTTATGGCATTGTATGACTTTAAAAGATAAGAAAGAATTGAACTTGTTTCTTTTTAAAGCTAATATTATTTATTTGTTGTAAAATTTAAGGTAAAAGTTTTTCTTAATATTGATTAAAAGAGTTGTTATAGTATAAAATAATTAAATGATTACAGTTTAGAGATTTTCTTAAAAATAAAATTTTATTCATGTTTTCTATCATCGGAATAATCATTTTTTAATATAAACTGAAAAATACAATTAAATGAAAGTTAGTTTTAATATAGTGTTGTATTTGTTTTTATTTTTACGGTTCACATTTTTTCAAAAGACATTTTGTTTTTTATTTTTTATCGATAATTATTTATTGTTAACAAGGAGTTAAACTCACAACTTCTTTCATTCTTTCTTTTAAGTTCTTTCAAATTTATCTTATTTCTCTATATTGTTAACAAGAGGGATTGAACCCAGACTTTCTCCTCCTTTCCTTTTTTTTAACCAATTTTTTTTAAAAATACTTTTCTTTTTTTATTTATTCTATGGATATTTCTTATCGAAAGTTAACGTATAACATTCTTAAAAAAAATCTAATTATTTACCAACTATGTTCTATTTTATTGTTTCACAACAATACATATCTACTTGCACGAGACTTGCTTTTATATAT
>Ga0214545_1010068_pt1 | contig 13965 bp, 4 predicted proteins | sample CNSS4metaG_FD_160064 | JGI IMG/M metagenome (GOLD analysis project Ga0214545, IMG submission 160064) | Root nodule microbial communities from cowpea collected in UCLA plant growth center, Los Angeles, California, USA - CNSS4 | ecosystem: Host-associated > Plants > Roots > Nodule | place: USA... | reverse complement strand
ATTTAAAAATCCTTTTCCAAAAAAAAAAAAAAAAAATATAAGACGGGAAACGGATTCCACAATCCGTTTCCAAAAAAGTAAAAACATAAAACACGGATTCCAGAATCCGTTTTAAAAAAAAAAAAATTTGGGATCCGTTTCCTTAAAAAATTTAAAAACACACTCCTTCCACTCAAACACACACCACTCAAACGCACACCACTCAAAGCAACCCACGGTTAAACAAAAACCTACACCTAAAAACCTACATATAAAATCAAAATATACACTGTAAAACCAGTTTCACTTACCTGCAAGAGAAGCCGCGGGGATGAAAGGTGTTGCCGACAAAAATGACGTCTGGAGGACAAAAGGAGAAGAGGAAGGCGTGGGGAGAATGGTCTGTGGGAGAAGAGGGAGAAGAGGGAGAAGAGGGAGAATCGGTGTTATGTGTGGAGGACAAACGGAGAAGAGGAAGGCGTGGGGAGAATGGTCTGTGGGAGAAGAGGGAGAAAGGAGAATCAGTGTGGTGCAGTGGGGGAGAAGAAGAATGCTTTGAGGGGGGAGGCTAGGTCAAAGATTCCCGTGCAGCGTGCATGCAGAGAGGGAGAGGGAATCTGCTTTTTATTGGGGTGCGGGTGGAGGGGTTTTGGGGGTGCAGGGGTCTGACGGGTCTGAGGGGTGCAGGGGTATTTGGGGGGTGCAATGCGGTCAAATTAACAAAACACACAGTAACATTTTTTTTTAACTAGGGGTAACGTTGGAAATAAAATGGCTTTTTGGGGGTACAGAAGAATCCTTTGGGGTGCAGGGAGAAGCCCCCTTTATTGTTTTGGTAGGTCTAAGATGTGAAACACCTGTTATTGTCTACAAAAAGGAGGCTGACCCTTTGACTCATATCTATTCAATTTTATTTCAGCAAACATATATCAAATTTTAAAATCCCATTTGACCAACATCTTGCAATAAAATATGCCTCTTTATCCAAAGTGGTTGATGTGATTGTAATTCTAAGGAATATAGCACTATAACTAGAATAAAATAAATAAAGAGGATTTTAATGAACAATTTTCATGTTAATTTATCATTTGAAACATAGAATTTTTAAATTTCAATCTAGTTTGAATTAAATAAATTTTATATCAAAATTAAATAAATTAAAAAGATAAAAATTTAATAAAAACTAGATTTACGTATATAAGTAATTTGTCCAGTTATTTTTTCTATCAGCAATGTGTAAGAAAAATGATAGGTTGACACTCACATTTGACAATTTTTTTTACCACCTTCATAAATTACAAGTTAATTTATTTTGGGTTACAAGTTAATTTTAAGGTGGTAAAAAAAGTGGTTAAATATAGGTATCAACCTATCATTTTTTATTGTGTAAAGGTGATATAAAGTAATAAAATTTTCAGAGTGTATCGGAATAATAACCAATTCAGCAGCTTGTAAAGGTGAGATAAAGTAATAAATTTTTCGAACTCAATTAATCTCCATAAAAAGGTGCACTTAAACACCAAACTAATACAGAAGCATCAATTTATAAAAAAAAAAAAATGTGAAAGATTAATTTTTGTCCCCGAAGAACAAATTTCCATAAAATGCACCACGCTTAAACATTAAATGCAAAAGCACAGGCAAAGGAAAATTTCTCTCGTACATAAGCATCTCGAAGGAATTAATCTCAACTTAGATAAAGCGAAACTCCAATATTGATTCCATCAACTTTGTAATGGCTCATGGTAGGAAATTCACTGAGGATTAGGTGGACGACTATTTGCAGCACAGACCCTAGAGCCCCACTCAAGCAATTCTTTGCTGGTATCATCCTTATGAACAATCACCTCAACGAAGCATAAGCAATCTTTCTTCTCTCCTGTTGCTGTCTGAATTGCTCCAACAAGTTCCTCCTCACAATTGACCTGAAACAAGGCATTCATGAATTAAGAACACTTGTAACAATGAACTTTTCACTTCTCAGAAGAATGCATCAGAATGTGTAAGAAGAATAAGAATGAAGTTAACAAAGTTGTTGAATGTATAAGAATGCATTCATAATCACCTTAGTGGTCCAGCATTTCCCGTCACCATTGTGGATTGCATCAACCAAGGCAGTGTAGTTCCAGTTCTTAATCACATTGTATGGCCCATCATGAATTTCAACTTCAATGGTGTATCCACCATTGTTTATCAGGAAGATGATGGGATTCTGCTCATTTCGTATCATTGTGGAGATATCCTGAACTGTCACCTGCAAACAAGTTAAATAAACTGCATTATAATCGGCTCAAGAATTGTTGAGTATAAGGAAAAAAAATTTAGACTTCTCATAGCACACCATGAGGGACTAACTAATCCTTTCTGATCAGTGAAAATTGTAAATTTGTTGGAGTGTGATTAAGAGGAAACAATTTCCTTTTGATTGAAGTACATGCTTAGATAGTTATGAAAGGCAAACCTGAAAGCTTCCATCACCAATGCAAGAAATCACACGCTTTGGACGAACAGCCTGAGCATAACCAAGAGTTGCACCAACAGACCATCCGATTGAACCATATTGCATTTGGAACTCGTACCTGTCAACAAACCTTCTCTTCAAAACTGAAAACAAACGCTAGAATGAAAAATAAAATGGCAAACACCAATCACACCGAACGTGCTACTCACCCACATCCTTTAGGCAACTTGAGCTTTTGGCAGTTAAACCAGGAGTCCCCTGTCTCAGCAATCACAGCAGTATCACCAGACAGCATTTGTTGAACATGCTTAAACAGAATATTAACCCTCAAAGGCTCTCCTGGTTCAGCCTTCAGAGGCTTTCCATCAGGGACAAATATCCTGGCATAGTTTTCGTATGCAGTGTTGTTATGCTGAAGACGCTTTCCAAGTTCTGTGAGGAAGTCCTTCATGAGGATACACCCAAATGCAGGTCCATTTGAGATCACAACCCGGTCAGGCTGCACAATGATGGCCTTTTCCTTCTTGAGAAGGAGAGAGTACCCTACGGAGCTGTAGTCATTGAAAATGGGGCCAGCAAACAAGTATGCATCTGCAGATTCCACAATCTCAGCACAGAAAGCAGTGCTCACAGCTCCCCAGAATGTGCCAAGGAAGTGAGGGTGGTACTCAGGTACTAGTCCTTTGGCTGATGGCATCACAGCAAATGGATACCCACTTGCATCAGCAAGCTCAACAAAAGCATCACATGCCTTAGCCACCCTCAGTTTTGGACCACCCACCATTACAGGCTTCACTGCCTTGTTTAGGAACGCTGCTGCTGCCTCCACTGCTGCCTCCAACCCTAGCTTGTTACTCAATCTGTAAAAGTAAAACACACATGAATAAAGATAACCATTGAGAAAGAAACAATGCATACACATCTATTATCACCATTTCCCCTTTCTAAAAGGACTTTCAACAAACATTAGTCCTTCAAGAATAAGAACAACCTCATGCTATCAATCAAAACCTTAAATCTAACAACTTTCCGTAATTTTAGTTCATAAAAAGTATGTTAACATCATTACTGAATGACATTTCAAATGTTGAACTAACGTGACTGATAAATTTCCCTTTAAAAGAATCAGTGTCTCACATTTATGCAAACCAATTTGGGTATTAAATCAAAAGAATGTGCAAAATCAAACCTGGGTGAGAGAGAAAATGGAACAGGTTCACGACTGAAAGTGGGGTGAGGAATGCCAGGCAAGTTACAGCTTATGCTTATGTAGACGGGCTTGCTTTCTTTCAAACAGGTTGAGATCGCAGTATCAATCATTTCATGAGCATCGTCTATGTTATTCACCACAGCCTATCAAACCATGCACTAAAATCATTTAGCACAATCACAGATTCACAACCATAAAGAAAGTTAAGAAAACTTCATTTTCTCTACTTCGGTTCATGTATATTAAAAGAATATTTTATTTTAAAATGTAAAATAAACTGATATGTATTAAATAAAAAAATTAAAATATTAATACTTTATTATGTTAGAAAAATGTACAAGATAAAAAGAGGTATATGTTTATAATTTTTCAGAACATAATTGCAAGTCATGTTGCATACAGCAATATTAATTACTATTGACCTTGTACTTTGAGGTCATTGTAGCTGAAAAATTATACTTTGACGTTGTTTATTGAAATAAACATTCACTTCACAATGTTATCTTAATACTATAATATTATATATGAATAATTCAATTTAGAAAATAATTATTTTTATTACTCATAATAAGAAATAACTTAATATAATTCATTGCAAATTACTTTTTATTATGAGTGGTAAAAGTATCAATGGTGATTTAGTTTCACAAATATTCATGTGCATTCTCTCTTTATTAAGATCTACTCAAATCACTTTATCCTCTCAGATTGCACCCTCCGTGAGTGACAGAAAAAGACATAAATAGGAAAGAAGTCTGTTATAAATAATCACCAATTAAAAGTTAAATACAATATGTCTAATCACACACTAACATACAATGGAGTAGTATATGTTTCTTCCTTTTAAGAATAAGTAAAATATTTCTTTAAATCATATTTATGATGATGTCGGATTAGTTAGTGGAAAATTAAGAAAATTAATGTTCTCTTTAATTAAATGCTAAAGAGGCTATTATGATTATTGCATCTGTCACGGATCTAAATAATTTTATTGAAATACCCCAGCTTTTCTAATAAATGAATCGTATTTATGTAAAAAATATACAAAAACAATGTAATTTAAATCAAGAGTCACTAGACCAGAATAAACAAAAATATTGTCTGATAAATTTCGAGCTATATTTGAAAAAGCAGCCAACTTTATTACGAGGGTGTGAGTATAATAAAATTCAGACTTTTATGCAAAAGTTCAAGGTCATAATAATTAAACAAACTATTTTATTAAAAGAACGTTTCTTTTTTTCACAATAATTAATGACATTAAATAATGAAACATTATGATGATTATTAATCACAAACAAAATTATGTCTACATACCAAATTATATATTGTGATACACTAAAAGGGCGATGGTGTGAAACATTATATAATAAATAAAAGAAATACTTATATTATAATTCAAAATAATATTTTATTTATATTTATTTAATTTTTTAATTTAAATTTTAATATATATTATTATATTATTAGAAGAAAAAAAATTATGAAATGGCTGTATTTGTTCATAGATGTAGAATTATTATTTGTTTTAATTAAAAACCATGGATTAATGTAATGAAATAACATGCTAAAAGAATAAAGAAACAAAATGAGGCTGAGATTTTTACCTGGCAGCAGGTAACAGTTTGGAAGCACCGGAGTTCCTGGCTGAAATCCGGCAACCCAATGGTGTGATGCAAGATCCTGTTCGTGCCGAAGTCGTTAGTGTTGGGTCCACCCACGATGCAAATCACCGGAAGGTTCTCACTGTACGCGCCGGCAATTGCGTTGATCACACTCAGCCCGCCCACAGTGAACGTCACCACGCACGCGCCGACGCCGCGGCACCGTGCGTAACCATCAGCGGCGTACCCGGCATTGAGTTCGTTGCAACATCCGACGTTGGTGAGTTTGGGCTCCGCGATGAGGTGGTCGAGGAGGGTGAGGTTAAAGTCACCGGGGACGGTGAAAACGTCTGTGACGCCAACCTGCACGAGGCGGCGCGCGAGGTGGCGGCCGAGGGTGGCCTCGTTGGAGGTGAGGGCAGTGGCGGGAACGGAGTTCTTGACGGATGAAGAGGTGCCGTTGGGTACATTGCCGACATCGTTGTTGGCGGGTTTACCGGAATCGAGAGATCCGATGTTGTCCATGGTTTGTTTGAGTTTGATGAGGTTAAGGTTGTGTGTGTTGATGGTAATGGTAATGATGTGAGAGAGAAAGAAAAGGGTTGTGGGAATTTATAAGGGTGTGTGTGTGTGGGGTGTAATAGTGAGAGGAAGAGAAGATGGTGGGTTGCATTACAAGGGGCGGTTTTCGGGTTTTGCATGTTGGAAGGAAGAGCCATTTGGAATGGCTCTATTACTGCGTTCCTATTTTTGCTTTGCACCATGTGATGTGTGTCTCAGTGATTCCAAATTCAAATTCCGACACATAATTACAGGACTGTTTTGCTCCTCATTGGGTGACTTTTCTTTTTTCTTTTTCTCTTTTTTCTTATGTGAAATTTTTGTTTAATTAATGAAAAACCTGGTAAAAATACTTATGAATTGAGAAAAAAGTTTCTTTAATTAAAATGGTATGGCTTTGAGTGTTCAAATATTAGTAGAGTTAATAAATTTATAAATTTTATAAAAGTAGAAATACATGCATGTTTATTATTTTTTATTGTAGTATTTTTATTGTAAGCTTAATCAATTTGTCTCCTCACTGAAATTAAATCACAATTAAATGTTAGTGTTTGAATGATTGTGTTTTTAATAAAGGGAAGTTACACTTTAACTACTTGTCATAATATCTATTATGATCAACAGTTTAATATAAAAATTTGTATCAATATAAATTGTAGTGTAATATTGTTTAACTTATTTATATCTAATAAACTATAATTAATAAACACTCATATGTTGTAAAAAAAATATGAATAATGGACTGCATTATTCAACATTAAACAATCAAAGGTTTAAAAAAATGGGGTAATTTGATTTTAAAATTATACAAGTTTAAAAAAAAAATTGAGGTTTGACGACAAACTATTTTATGTTGCCACAACTTCGTATCGAGTAAGTCATGTGACTAAATTAATTGTAATTTGAGACATGTTACTAAATTAATTGTAATTTGAGACGACTTTATTTATTATCCTTTTATGAACCAAAAGGAAAGTTGAGACATGTTGGAATAACTTCATTTGTTTTGTGAAATATAAATCATTAAATGTTGTAACAATTTATGTTATTATGAGAAAATTTTTAAATAATGATCAATTTTTATGATAAAAATATATTTAAAGACTAATTTTTTAGTTAAAGACTATTTTTTTAATTAATGTTAATGATCAATTTAAAAATCAATTTATAATAAAAGTTATTTTATTATTAAAATTGATTATTATTTAAGAATTTTATTGTATTTCATGTTTATAAAATGTACGAAGTCGTATGATGTTTGGAGCACTTAAACTTTTTCAAAAAAGTTGTCTAAAATTTGCACACCTTCGTTTCAGTTATAACAAAATCGTTACAATAATGTAAGAATTTTTCGTTGTGAAGTTCAGCCAACATGCCACCACCAACCTCAAGTTTTTTTAAAACTTGCACAATTTTAATAATTTTGGAATCAAATTACCCCATTCTAATAAATAAGCCAGAAAAAATCAACACAATATAATCAATTACTACATTTTCATTTACTTTTACTTTCTTTTTTATTACTTTCATATCAGAAAATTGATATATTTTTGTTTTTGTTTTGAAAAGTTGTGTTGAGTAAGTAATCGATGGCTTTTCTTCAATGGCGAACCTAACTTTGACAATGGTACCGTGTTTCATATGGATCCTCTAATGTGATTCCCGATTGTTTAATTTGAATCGAAAAATTGGGAAACAGAAATTAGTACATTTCATTTTATTTAAGTTGTTTTTTTTATTAATGTGTTACGAGAAAAAAACATGATATAATTAATTTATTAAGTATATATAATTATTCCTTAAATATTTAAATAATTCTATATATGAATATTTAAATCAAAAGAAAGTATTTCAAAATATCTATGTACATATAAATTCGATTATTAAAATAGCATCTTTTATTCATCCCTTCGTACCATATCTAATCCAACTGAATTATTTACATCATAATACAAACACTACAAGAATGTTGGAATTTAACGTGGGCTAAAAACGGACGCCAAAGTGCAAAAGCCGACGATAATACCAAGTTTGCGTTGTCCAAGCGTCGGAAACATGGTCCACGACAAAGCCCTGGAAGTAACGCCATTTTGCGTCGGCTAACAAGGGACGAATGCGTTGCTGCTCTTTTTCGTCGGCATAACCGACGCCCCTGAATATAAAAATAAATTTCACTTTTGAGTGCGTCGGCTAAGCCCACACAAAGTGAAATAGTTGGCGTCCAAATAGCGTTGATGAAGCCGACGCAAATGGAGATGCAATTGAAAAAAAAAGAGCCGTAATTAAGTTTTGATCCCTTCCCTTCCCTTCCTTCCCCTGTTCCTCAAGAACTTCCATCCCTTAGGTCAAAAATAAGGTTTGGTGTGGGTGTGAGGAACACTAGGACCAGGACCACAGTGCTTCACAACTTCCTAGCATTCTTTGGGCCTCTCAGAAGGATCAACATTCAATAACTACACAGTTCAATAATTACACAGTTCAGATAACACAGAAAATGCAGTGCATATAAAAATCTATACAACCAAATAAAGTCATGAAAGTACGACTTAGATAAATACAATATGCGGCAAGGACAACCAATCAAATAAACAAATATTTAAAGCAAATGACTGAAACAATGTGAAGGAACCAAAGATAAAAATTCAACCAATAGCATACCACTCAATATTCAGAAAAAGAACTAAATCTAGACACAAATAGGTTAAACTCTGAGTCCCATGTTTCTGATCTAATCACTCTGTTTTTATAAATCAATATTAATCTTTGGTTTGATTAGAATGTATCAAAAACAAAAGAAATTAAGAGGAACCAAATGTATAAGCAAAAATAACAACTTCAAGCAGAAGGAGATTAATCCAAGAACTATAAGGATGATATGTTAAGCTCTTTTATAAAATGAGAAAAAAAAAACAAAAGCATTCAAAACTTAGTAGAAACTAGAAAGGATAAAGAGATTGATATTTATGTCTTTTTCTCTCTATAGATAAAGGGTGTGCAAAATATATATCCTCGCTCTGGTACCTACTTTTTTTAAGGGTTGCTCCTTTAAAACAGAATAGTCTCTTTTTGTTATATATGTCATGCATCTTTTGGTTGCATATATTTGCAGGTACATAGACAAAAATGGTGGATGTAAAGTAAGTTAACTATACTCATTCACGTACACCTACAACTAGTTATAACAAAATTCACCATATAACCAATATTTAAGTAGCTAAATTTGAATATAAATTAACATTTGCACTGTGAGTCCATAGATAAAGTTAGCTTTTAAAGATTGAAATTTTGGCTTTTAAACTTTAATTTTAGTGTTTAAATTTTGCTGCTATGATTAAAAGGATACATTTTTATTTAGTGATAACTCTTTATCTCTAAGGTTGAAGGATGAAAACGTGCATTCTCTTCCACTTTACTTTACTAATTTTAAGGGATAATAATCTTTACTTATTTGTATCATGCTCGCAGTTATGAATATATTCCACTCATTAATTTTATTCATTTAAGCAAAACTCACGAGTACAATTCGTTGCAATGCACAAAATATGTGGATGATGTTTATCCATCTATTGATCACATAAGCAAAAATAACAACTTAAAGCAAAACACAGAAGCATTCCAGAGAACAAAATCAGTCATTCAAAAAATGAAAAATAGCCAACTATAGCCTCTAAGCATACCAAGTTCTGCCCAAGAGGGCCCTTAAGAGCCAACTAATCAAATATGTAAAACATTCTATTCATGGACCTTGTAATGGTGAAGGTCTGATAGTGAGTTGGGATCACATTTCTCATCAGTGACTACAAAGAAAAAAACATGAGAACTGAATTGAAAATACAACTCAAAACTCAAATATACAGTTCATGATTTCATCTCACCAAAAACGCTTAGACCTAATAGGGAAATCAGTACCAAAAAATTTACTTAGCCATTAGGGTTTATCACTTTTAGCTATTAGGGTTTATCACTTTTAATCAAAAATGCAGTAAATGGACTTCAATCACTTACCTAGACGCTTCACAAATCCACTAGCTGCGAACGGAAACCCCCTTCGCCTCGCAATGTCCAGATGTTGCCACTGAATCGCCTCCCAAATGTGCCTCTCGATCACCTCTTTGACGCGAACGGAACGACTTCTCTGTTCGTAGAGAAAGGCTACTCACCAGCATTCTCAGGTGTTCGCAGAGAAAGGGATTTTCTTCGTAGTCGAAGACAAGATCGTCGTAGAGCTTAAGGATGAAGGAAATCATAGGAAAATCTAGAAGTCGCTCACTCTTGATACTCGTGAAGGCACGTAGTTGCTCCCACACTCTCTTCGTGGACTCGCTCACACTCACCTCCCACAAAAGGGAAAAAGGGAATTGTGAAATCTGTGAACTTTCTGACCTAATAACTTCATAAGAATTTGTTTTTTTAAAAGAAAAAATCAATCACCTCTTGAGCACCCTATCGATTCGTTGGCCATCCGTCGAAAGTACCAATAAATCTTTTTAATCAATTTATTTGTTGTATGCGTCGGATAAACCGACGCTATATTTAAATTACAAAATAAAATCGTATTATTCAAGCCCATGATAATGTTTTCTTTTTTAAATAATTTTTTTCCCTTTTTGAGTCGGATTTGTGTCCCTTAAGCCGACGCTCCTTGCGTCGTAATGCAATCGACGCTCATTTTGGGACGCTAAAATGGAACATTCTTGTAGTGAAATCATTTATTTATATCACTCTTTATCATAACTTGATCAATATTCATAATATATTTAACTCGTCATGTAATATGTTTTACAATCGATATAAATATTTAGATAACTTTGAAATGATTTTATTGAGTATTGTTAGCAATGAAAAAAAAAAGAGTGATGAGTGCACATTTAAGTCTATTTAACCTTTAATTTTGACTTCATAATCAATTTTTTGTTTTAATAGATTGTTTTAACTAGGATTTATTATAATCAAGCTTAATGAGTTTATAATTTAAAAACTCGTTAAAAACAATTTTTTAGTTATACAAATGTGTTTTGGATGTATCAGTGCGGTTGCGCCAAGTTAAATTCATGTAAGTGTGAAAATAAATTGATTAAAATTTCATGACACCTTAAAGAAAAAGTCAAGAATAGCAAATAATCAAAACCACAAAAAATTAAATCAAACATTGTGTAAGGCCCACTTAATTCTGTCCCAATATTTAAAGGGTTGCCCCAAAATCTGGTGGGCCTAAAGTTAGCCCATAGGGTGTCCTAGACCCTAAACAGCCATAACCCTCTCATTTCAGCTCACTTTGCAAAAATCAGTGACTTTACTTTCTTCTCTTCCCTCAACAGAAGCTGTACTAAGGTTTGGTCCCCTTGGTCACGCTAGCTCAAAACCCATCTCCTTCTCAGATAAGTTGATTCTCTAACCATACTTTCTTTGTTTCTAACTCTATTGTCATGATTCTAGTTAGGGTTCACCTTGGTAACCTGTTTTGAATCTGTTCTGCCATTTTTCCAGTTCGCGAGTCTGCTCTAGGGGCTGTCGTGCTTATTCGCTTAGGTGTCGAAGTGTTCTGATAGTTTTTTTCAAGTAAGGGAAGTTAGGGTTTCACGTTTTCAAGTCATATATGCCTGTTGTAGCTTTGTTTTCGTGTTTAAAATGCTTGGATGATGTTGTGATTGTTTGGAATGTTGATAAATGTTGTTTGGATCTCAAATGTTTAGATGTTGCACGAGTGAACAATGGTGAGCACTAGTTTTCTCGCCCAAGCAAGCGCGTCTCGCGCGAGACTAACAGAGGCTCGCCCAGGTTTTCTGCTCGAGTTGTCGCTCAAGCGACGAGCCTTCATTTTGAGCGAGGTATAGTCTCGCTCAGGCGATGAGGTCTCGCTCAAGCGAGGGGTTTTCTAGAGCACAAATATTTGGAGGTGTAGAAGAAATATTTGGGGTGTAGGAAGAAAACCCCAAGTAGGAAAGTTATCGGATAAGAACATCAAAAGGAACTATAGAGATAGATCAACAATTGACTTTTGGAACTATGTTTGAGTAAAAAAGAAAATACATCTTAGGTATTATTTTGAAAAATCTTCACAATATCAACACAATAAAAATATAAGGTAGACACATCTTATTTCGTTGTTCTTCCAAAATTTTTGTTTAAAATTTCTATTCTATATTATTATACATAGTTCTAAGTGATGTAATGAAACTTAATCCATATTCAAGCACTATAAAAAAACTTCTAAATAGTGACCAATTTTAGTGATCAACAATTATTAATAACTATAGTGGCTAATTTAGATACCAATTTACAAAACTAAAAGTTATTGGTTACTAAAATAGTCACTATTATGAATGAAAAATTATAATTGGTCACTAAATTGGTCTTTAAAATTAGCTACCATGTTTTTAGTTACCAAAGAAAATTGGTCATTAAAAATTAGTTACCATGGTTTTGGTTACCAATTAAGGAATTGGTCACTAAAAATTATCTACCTAAGTTTTGGCTACTAAAATGAGTTAGTTTCGAAATTAGTCTCTAATTAATTAGTAACCAATTTAGTTACTAGTTATAATTTTTTATTTATAATAGTGACTATTTAGTAACCAATAATTTTTAATTTTGTAAATTTCTTTACTATTTTTGGTTTTTAAAATTGATTTCTAAGTGATGATTTTCTTGTACAATAAATTATGTGATCCCAACAAGGCTTATAGCTTGGGCCAATGCCTAGGCCCAAATCATGCTCAAGGCCCAATCCATGGTCCACATGCATCTCAATCCCAAAGCCCACCAAGAGGCCCAATAACAAGGGGCATGCTAAAAAAGATCCAATTGGGCTTCATCTAAGATGGCCCAAACCCACATGGGCTTCTCACACTCTTCACATGGGCCAAAGAAGATGTGAAGATTTGAAGAGGTGTATTAAAGAGCAGTAGAATATCAATAAGATTGGCCCATTGTTTAGGCCTTGTTTTCTAGAATAATAAGTCAAACAATGTTTGGTTTAATTGATAAAATTGGGCTTGACTAAGCCCAATAGAAGATTTGGCCATGAGCTACCAAAGGTCCAAGGTGGACAAAGTGGAAGTCAACATTCCTTCCTACACCTCATGGATCCAATGCATCCAAGGGCTATGAATGCTTCCCCCTTTTCCAAGGCACATTCCAATGGCCATGAGCCTTGCTCCTTCTCTAAGCCATCTTCCACAACCAAGATTGAATGCATTTCTCATCTAAGGGCTCAGAGTGCTTGCTTTCATATAAAAGCCTAAATTTTAGGCTATTGTAATGACTCTTGAAATTTCTAATAGAATGTTTATGTTGAGATCACTCCACTCTTCTATTATTTTGAGAGCACCTAAGCTAGAGGTTTACAACATTTCCTCTAGCCACCTTCCACTAGTCCAATTTCTAGTCTAGTTCTCCTTTCACCACTCCAATTTCCATTGCTATAAGAGCCTTAAACACTTGTCTCCATGCCATTTTCCGTTGTCTATGGAGTTCCTACCATCCACCACACATTGGACCTCCATCAATAAACATTCGTTTAAGTCTGCATTTTAATCTTGAGAGTTTAATACGGACTTAATTGGGATGTGGACTTATGAAATTTTGAGAATCATATTACATTATAGAATATTAGGTGTCATATAATTATAGTATGATTTATTACGAGTGTTGAGAATTTGTAGAGGTTATAAAAATATGAGAGATATAAAATATATAATAGATATAAAAGTTATGTTATGAGAAAAACTTGTTATTTTATTTTATTCATGTATAGGATGTCCATGTACGTTGTTATGACTTTGGCAAGTGTACCAAGTCGTGCAAGTAGTAACCGGTAAGACCGGGATATCGTTTCCCAAGAGACTCGTGTATACTAATCAATTGCGTAATTAGTGACTAATTTAAACTAATGAATAAATCCATATTTTGAGTTTTAATGTATGAAATTAAACTTTGCATAAATAATTAAAATTGAACTTTGGAAGTTAAAGGCACTTAGTGAGTGGAAAAGATTAGAAATGATATGACTTGATATTGCCGAGGTTAGAATTCACCAACTATGCTCTCATGTAACTACAATTTAACATCCTCTTCATTAATATGCTAATGCCAACCCACAATATTACTCAAACCCTAATTCCTTAATAGATTGAGCCTAAATTTCCTTA
>Ga0214545_1010064_pt1 | contig 13973 bp, 5 predicted proteins | sample CNSS4metaG_FD_160064 | JGI IMG/M metagenome (GOLD analysis project Ga0214545, IMG submission 160064) | Root nodule microbial communities from cowpea collected in UCLA plant growth center, Los Angeles, California, USA - CNSS4 | ecosystem: Host-associated > Plants > Roots > Nodule | place: USA... | reverse complement strand
TATATATATATATGTGTGTGTGTGTGTGTGTGTGTGTGTGTGTGTGTGTACGTATGTATGTGAATATCTGCTTGTCTGTAGTTGTTATATGTCAATATTATATAGATTGAGATATTCTTTAAAAGTCATTAGCTTACCCTTCTTCTGTGTTTCTGTCTTGTGTTGTTTGGCTTCCTTCTGCGATGATCACCTATTCGGTGGGAGCAGCAGTAGTTGTAGTTTCAAAGGCACCTCTAAAGGATGAGGAGTCATCTATTAGATTGGAGGAAGGTCTCAATGGGAAGACGTAGCTAAGTGGTTAGTTTGTGATTAGAGTTAGAAATGTTTGGTTTGTATAATTGATATATTTATATAGTCCTATAATTTGTAAGACTGTATTAATATACTTTATACATTAGTTTATATGTTTTGAACACTAAGTTGAGACATCCTATTTTATTAGTTTTAAGCATCAAAAAATTGGGACGTTACATCATTCATATCAATTTATCGCAAGGATTTAAGTATGTATTATTAAAAAATTACATTAAAAGTTAGATGATAAATATGGGCTATAATTATATAAATTACTTCAATTTATATAAATTTACTAATAATAAAGATTTAAATTTCTTACAATTAAAATTACATTGAAAATTACATTAAAAATTAGGGTTACAAGTTTACTAAATTCTTGCTGCATCATTTAAGGATCTAAAATGCATCTCTTGAGGCTTGAATAGAATTACCACTTCACCTAAGGGCAACAATATGAACAAAAAATTTGAAAATCAATATTGTTTCTCTGAATCCTTGGTCTACCATGAAGTCTCTCTAGTCAATGATGTAACACCTTCTTCAAAGCTAGATATGCCACAACTCTATATCCAATCAACATTATAGTTAAAACAACCACATCTTTCCACAAATTATCAAGCCCTAAACACTTTATGGCAGGAAAATCTCTAGTCTTACAATGTAACCCTGGTCCACACTCATAAACCTCATTTATTGAGTATTGCACTCCTACAAGAAGCTTATAGCAGTAGTGACTAAAAGAGATGTACTTCAACCAAGATATAAAGAATGGAATCTGCTGAATGTAGTAACCCCCAGCCAAAAGAAACACTAGCATAGTCACTGAGGCTAAGGTTGTGGCTTGTTTGGCATCCATTAGAATGGCCCCAAGTGCAAGGCCTATTCCTTGAGAAACTAGCACATTGAAAAGCATGATCAAGAGAGTAAACACAAATGTCACTAAGGAAGGCTTCAAACCTCCCATCCAATAAGATATTGTCACAAAGATAGTAGGAAGAACTAACTCCATTGGTAAGTCCCCAACTATCCTAGCAACATAATACGATGATAAATGATACATTCCTGACGATATTTCTTTTATCAATATAGGTCGATCCAGAGGAAAAGCAAAGATGGCATTGAAAAGAGGGAAGAAACCCCAGAAGATGGAGAAGAAGAATAGCAAACCTACCTGTTTCAAGGATATAAACATTGTTATGAGTACTACAATACATGTTATAGTTGAATTATTGATTACCAATTTGCACATTATTGTTAGAAGTCTTTACAATATATAAACAAGTACGAATTTTATTTTATAAGATTGATTTATGTTTTAAGTTCATTTTTTTAAGAAGATTGAACCCACATCCTCTTCTACCCTTTCTTCAAAATCCATTAAACTAACTTTATATATATTAAATGTTAATTGGAGGAGTTGAACTCATAATTTCTCCTAGTATCCTTTTAACTTTATTATTATGTCAACCTTATATCTTCTTTAAAGATCAATTCTTAATAATTAGTGTTTTAACCTTGTAATTTTTAGTATTTGGACGATGTGAGTTAATAATTAAAAGTAAATTGTTGATTTAATTGATCCTATTTAATATTCATTTGTTTTTTAATTCTTACAAAAATTAAAAACCAAATAATTAAAAAGAGGTTCAAGAGACAAGATACCTGATCTTGTATATGTAAGGGATCAGAATGCCACCACAGAAGTCCTGAAAGAATTGAGACAGACAAGACTTGGAAAATTCTTAGGCGAGAGAAAGATTCATGTCTCCTCTCTTTTAAACCTCTCTTGAGTAGAACCATGACTTGTTCCCACCAGCTAGTGGTCCATTGGTTCTCAGGACCTACCAAACATTCATTTAAAGATCATTATTTATTCATTCTGTCATGGTATTGTATTGTTCATACTCTATACTTTTTGTAAAAGAAATAATGTAATACGAATTTAAGATCACCATAAAACTTCACTTACTTCGAAATGTTCTTGAGGAAAAGGATGCTAGTTCTCTGTGATTTTGTTGAATCTCTTGTTTTAGAAGAGGATATACATTATTCTTATACGATGAAACTAGAAATTGTTTGATTGAAGCTTGATCCTCATGATGATTTAAATGTTCATCTTCTTTGACATCAACAACTATACCTACAAAGCATCACACACTAAGATAGTGCTTAATGATGATCAATGATAAACCTTTAAAATGCATGCACAATACTATAGACAGGAAATTACTCTACCAAAGGAGATTTACTTTTTGAAAGAAAAAAAAATAATAGAAGTACTCGAAAAAGGCATAAGGAGTGAGTTTTGTACATGAATTTTAAGTAATAAAAGTCATTAAACGGCACCTTAGTTCAATAAAATCTAAATTTAGATTATTCAGCACGAGTCTCTCTCCAAGAGTTCTATGGAATAAATTTATAAAAGTATCGTTTTCCAAAATGATAAAGACAAACAATAAACACAGACTAGAAAAAGAAAAAACACTTAGACTAGAGAAATAAAATAAAATAACTTAAAACAAAATAATAAGTAACTTATGATTGAAAAGAAAAAAAATAAAGAAAAATATTAAATAAAATTATTGATGTTACAAAAAGGTAAGAAAAATAATAAAATGAGGAGAGCATCATAAAAATAATATTATAGAATAGTAAATCTAAAAATATAAACCTCTTCTTGTGATGTTTGCGATTGGAAAATGAGGTGAGGGGAATTGAACCATATCGATCCCTTTTAGCTTTTGTCACGTAAAGTTTCCCACGAGTTTATCCAGATTTACTAAAAAGATAGTCATATTGTGAAGTTGACCAGATTGTGGAATTGTCTTATCAATTCACAAAGTTTAATGATTTATTAGCGTCTTCCACCTTGAAATTAACAACATGATTATAAAATATAAATATAAAATACATTAATGATTTATATTAAAATATAAAAAATGATTAAAATATTAATATATTAAACTGTCATATGTGATAGTAATTCTTTTAAAAAGTGTCAACATACATCTTCATTGTGAAAACGAGCCATAGCTAATAACGACCAAATAATGCAAAGGACTTTGAGTTGACTATCACTCATGGTGTGCATTACCTAGTGGGTCAATTGTACCATATAGAAATAAACATATAATAATGATTTATATTACAATAAAATATTAACATATGAAATTGTTTGGTTGTTGTACATTTTTAAAAAGTGTCAACATATCATCTTCATTTTGAAAAAGAGCCATGGCTAATAACAATCAAATGCAAACTACTTTCATGTGAGTATCTCTCATATAATAATGGGTCAATTATACCATTCAGAAATGAACATGCACAAAACAAAATTCTAAACTTCCTCCCTTGTCATCACTTTATCAACATCAAACATTTGACACATTTAAATATTGGGTAAAATCACTTACCATTAGCAAGGTCAAGCAGAAAATCAGCCGGGTTGATGAAATTCAAAGTGGGCACAAACCCGACGGACTCAAAATAATCCATGGCCCGACCTGCTTGCCCGGTGAAAATCGGGTACCCGTCCGACAACAACACCACCTTGTCAAACATCCAAAACAACCTGCTCGAAGGTTGGTGAATGGTGGTCACCACCGTTCGACCACTTAGAGCAAGACTATGAAGCATTGCCACGATGCGCTGGGCGGTGGTGGAGTCCAACCCGGATGTTGGCTCATCGAGCAACAACAAACTCGGGTTTACCAACATCTCTTGTCCTATGTTGACCCGCTTTCGCTCCCCGCCGGAAATCCCCCGGAAAACGGCTGCGCCGCCACCAACGAGGTTGTTTCGGCACCGGGACAACCCTAGTTCCCCGATGATCATCTCGGCTTGCTCCATTTTCTCTTCCCTTGTCAAACTTCTCGGAAGCTTCAACATGGCAGCGTAAGTTAGAGTCTCGATCACAGTGAGGTGAGGGTACAACACATCTTCTTGGGACACAAACCCTATGTTGCGCCTCATGGAACTTGAGAAAGGGTGGTTGTTATAGGTTACGGCGCCGGAGAGTTTTCCGGTGAGCCGGCCGGCGAGGGCAGTGAGTAAAGTGGTCTTGCCACTACCTGAGGGACCCAACATTGCCATCACCTCCCCTGGCCCCACCATACCAGTCACACCATTCAACACTGTCCTTGTGTGTTTTTGTTTTGGAGAAGATACGCAACCATTCTTGTCCCTTCCAAAAGTTATGCTGTAGGAAACATCCTCAAACTACATGCAAAAATGTTATAACGTTAGATAAACTAAATCACCCTGTTAATTAACTCAACAACTAAGCAAAACACGCTGTTAATTAATTACATGCTATATAGTTCAATCATTTCAAGGGTTTAACATTCATACATTCACAATGTAAAAACAAAAAAATTTCACTCTCAACCGATCAAAAATCATGCTAAGTATGCGTAGTATGACTCTACTTATAAAACTCAACAAACTTATCTTCCATAACCATCTGTAAGACTATTTGTTATAATATGAAAATATTCAAACTTTTTGGTTTTTTCCCAAAAATATATTGTTAAATTTTGAAAAATGATAAAGCACTTGATATTTAGAAATAAATTGTTTCTGTGCCTTTCCATTTATTTTAAAGGAATAGTTCTTCACTTTGGCAGCTTAAGAGAGAAAAGAAGAAGGTAGTTTTCGATTTTTTTTTTTAAACTTTGTGCTGATAAGAATGAAAAAAAGAAAAAAAAAAAGAGAAGAAAGTTAAAGGCACTGAAAGAATGAACATGTGTGAGTGCGTTGAAAATAGAAGTGATGAGTACTTTGAGGGTAATTGGGCGAAGGGATTGACGAAGAACAGAAAATCTGGGTGCTGAAATATTTGGTTGTGGTTGTGGTTGTTGGTGAGAATTATTGGTGTTGTGAATGTGATTGGCGGCGGAGGAAGGTGGTTCGGCGTGGACGGAGCTGTTCTCCGGGCGGTTAGGGATGGCCGGAATGTCAGGTGTGACAGTCTTTTCTTGCTGAGGGGGCATCATCGGAGATTAATTTGATGGTGTGGTTGAAACTTTAGAGGAAATTTTGAGATTTTAATGTGTTTTTGGGAAGAAAATGAAGGTGGAGAAGAACAGTCGCATGAGAGAAAGGGTAGAGAGTTATTAAGTGAGGAAGGCACAAAGGAGTGAATGAAGGAAGACAATATATATAGGGTTAGGAAAAGAGAGTCACCTAACTAAAGTTCTTGTGTTATTATTTCTATTTATTTAAAAAACTATATAAAAGATCATTATAAGGAATGTTGGTGTTAGATAAAAAGTTTCTTATTTCTATATTTTTGTAAATACTTTTCTCTTTCAAAAGTTTAAGGATTGGAAACTTGTTTTGTGTCTTGGGATGTCAAAAAAAATCGTATTTGCGGGTATACGTGGATGAAATTCGCAATGGGTACAAAATAGATATCGTAAATTGATACCCGCGGATAATAGTTACGGGTATTTTTTATACCCACATGTTAACGAGGTAGGTATGAGTATTATATTATCCGTACCCGCTATATTATAATTTAAATTAAAAAATATATTAAAATATTAAACATTGATTTTGAATTATTTATTTTTTATCAATTTGTTTTAAAAAAATCTCCATTTCATGGTAAATTGTAATTCAACACAATTTACATGAATTATTTGAACTTTGTTTGAAATTTATGAAGATTATGTATTGTATTTTATTTGAATTTATAATTAAAATATCTTATTAAATATTTCATTTTATTTTTTTAAAATACCTGCGGGTAATGTGGATATTAAAAAATATATGCGGGTACTCGCATGGATATGGGTATGGATACGGGACAGATATTTATCCAGCAGGTAGGGTACGGGGGAGCTACTACCGGTACCTTACCTGTCCTGTTGACACCCCTAGTCGTGTGATGCTATTATACCGGTGTGGAATACCACTGATTTTATTGATGATTAATTGTTCTTTACTAAAAAAATAATATTTCTTCTAAATTTTATAATCTTTTAAAAATATTATTATTTAAAAAATTATTTGTCAATTGAAATTTAAAAAAAAAAATTGCAATTTTTTTTTTGATAAATTTGAAAAGAAAAATCATGTAAAATCTTGAGAATTTGCGTTATCAGTTGATCTATTTTTAATTTCTATTTTATATAATAAGGATATTAAGGATATGTATTTGAGTTAATTATTTTCAATAAAAATCTCAAGTTCTGTTGTTTTTTAATAAATTTTGATCGGTAAAAAACTGATTACAGGATAACGTGACACTTTAAAATTAAAATAGAAATGTACATAAACTAATCAGTGTAATGATTATCAAACCTATGATTCCCAGAATTTATGAGCTAAAATATAAGTTTTAGAATAAGATTCTTCAAAGAATTAAGGGTTGATTTTTGTTAGTGGAAAATAAAAATATTGATTAATTCATTTGTTTTAGGAAATAAATTACTTATTTTCAAAAGACAAAAATGACAACTTTATTATCAGAGATCATGTTTCACTCATTATTATTTAAATTGGAGGTAAGAGTTATTAAAATGAGTTTAGAAAATTGAATTGTTAAATTTTGAAATTCTAAAATTTTCTTAATAAATTTTATGCATGTAGTCTTGTACTTTCACATTTATTTTATGAAAATAAATTACGAGAAATGTGATTTTTGTACTTTTTTCTCGCACAAAATATTCTTAAGAAGTAAACATAGATAGCAGTATCTTTATAAAATAATTGTGACCAGTTTATAAAGGATTCTATTGTTTCCGAACTATCTAGGCTTCTAAGAGGAAGAACAAAAACTTACGTAATAAACCAAAAAAGAAATAGCAACGGAAACAGTTATTTATCTAGTTTTTGAAAAGTAATTTTAGTTCTGGTAAACTTTAATATACCTTTGTTCATCTAAATCCTGTGTATCATTTTTTATACGAACCTTAATATAATGGAATAATTGTCCCTATGTATACACGGTGCACAAAGTTAAATTTAATAAAATATCATATCTACCGACCTGTTGTCATAACAGTTTTTTTCTTCAACTTGAATTAATCTATTTAGAAGTGACATTTAGTCTAACCTATTTTAACTCGATTTGTTATTGGTAAGTGCAAATATAATGGGACGAATTGATTTATCGTAGTAAAATTAATTGAAAATCTTAACCCATTTCATTAGAAAGTACATGGACAGGTTAAAGGCTAGTCCATCATTGTTTTTCTTAATTTTATTTTTTTAACTTATATATATATATATATATATATATATATATATATCACAATTATATTTAATTTTGTAACATCTCATTTTAATAGTTTAATATTACTAAAATAAAACATTTTATTAAGAATATTCAGAAGACAGATAAAATCATTGTACATTGTAAATTAGTACATTCTTATAAGATAAAACTATAACAATATCATTTATATACATTCTCAAGCTACTATACTAGTATCTTATTACAATATTATACCTAACATGATCTAAAGCCACTTATCACCTATACCACTAACTCCTTAACATCAAGAGGTGCCTCCATACCTGATCTAAAGCCACTTATCACCTATACCACTAACTCCTTAACATCAAGAGGTGCCTCCATACCTGTATCTCCATTTGCTTACACAAATAAGGTGAGCATTACAAAAGAAGAACATAACACATACAAACAACAAACATAAGAGGGTAAGCTAGTGTATAAAAGAAATAATCATATATTAGTTAAACTTATTATATCACAAAACATTCATAAAAATATCAAACATACAATTACAAACTCTCTAGATTCAATTATTTGGATCTATGCATTGACTCAGACATAAGAAACTATGCACTTATCATAAAATTGGATTGCGGCAAAGACCCTAGATCCACTTGGCATAACCAACATGAATCAATTTCCTCTAGACATGGTAAGTTACTTATGGCAGCGCCATAGTGGTCCCATCCCTAATCCTGCCATAAGAACCTCCTTCAACTCTCACCACCTAGGCCATGATACTCTATATGAGTTTGTAAACCTAGTAAAGTATAAGAAAACTTCTAACCAACACATATCCCTAGCCAATGCATAACAACCTACTAGTGACGACTACACTTCTTCCTTAGAAGCACAACCCTTATACAACAAACAATTCACATTAACTTTTCTCATTTCATTCCATTAAGATCCACTTTCACTCTTTTAAACCATCACACTTCCTTAGAAGCCAAGACTTAAAACAAAGATGCAAATCAACTTTAACCATTTCATTCCAATGATCCTCTTTTATACTTATAACCTCATCACTTTTCTATAAAACATGATCTCACACCGAGTTCCTCATACCAAACAATCATACACAACTTATTCATTATATTCAAAAATCATATTTCATAATTTCATGTAATAGACACTCTATCACATCAATGTTCAAGAACAACTAGTAAAACTTCATAAACATAAAAAAAAACACAAATGTCACACATGATAGAGGAGAGTCGAGAGTTCATGTTAAAGGTGAAGAAAACAAACAAAAGGTTCCACAATTAACCTATGGATTTTCCCACAATATGTGAATTTGGCTCCAGGATGCATAATTCACACTAGTGTGTTCCACAGGGCACTAATGGATATTTTCACAACTTATGGATTCAACTACAAGAAGCATAATTCAAACAACGAATCCCACAGGTAACCTACGGATATTTCCACAATTTGTGGATTCAACTATGACAAGCATAATTCAAACCATTCAAGCAAAACAACCATACTTATCACAGATCAAATTCATCAACATGCCTTTATTAATTTAGAAAAAATTGCAAAGCAAAAGAATACTAGCTTCCCTTACTTGACAAAGCAGTTCAACTGGTCCAAACAGCTCAACCGATTCAAGGAACACCAAAACACATTTAGCTCTACAAGATGCTTTATCTATACTTAGGAATGACATAAAACCGATCAGGACCTATCATTGACCAACAAAGATTCATATTGATGATTAAAATGTCACATGCAACCAAAGTAGGGTCACATGCAAGTCAGAACATAGAATACCCACAAGAAAATGAGCAAAAGTTCAACTTACACGATTGAAGAAAATGATCGAATAAAAAGAAAGAGTTCGCCAAGAGGATCACCCTATTGGTCTCCGATCTTCAAACAGATGAACAAAAGGTAAAAACTTCTAGAGAGAAGTCAAAGAACTCTAGAAGAGTGATTTTTAGAGAGATAGTATGTTTTAAAATAGTGAAACTCATTTATAACAATTTTATTTATACTAAAAACCTTTTAATATTAAAATAATAGAGGCTTACTATTTTTAAACCACTGTCAATTCTAAAACACAATTTTCTAGGGTTTTACAAATCATATAAATATTATTTTAAGTTTTTAATTAATTAATTAATTATGTATTTAACAAAATAAATTAAAATAATTATTACTTTTAAATATTACATTATATTTTTATAATTAATAATAAAACATAATTTATAAATATTAATGAATAAGTTACAATTTTAAATTATCTTTTATTTTACTTTTTAATTTTTAAAAAATAATAAGAGACTAATAGATCAGTTTTCTTTATCTTGAACCTATTGATTTAATGAGTTAAACAGAACGAATCAGAAATAGATTGAATATACTAGTCAATCCGTCAGTTTTGATAAATTCCCAAAATAGCTCAAATTCAAAACTTGTTTTACCATCCTAAATATGTTGATGTAGTAATAGTAATATATGTGTATAATTTTATATAACTTAATATGTAATAAAAAATACATTGTTTAGTTATATTTTGAATATATTAACATTTAATCATAGATAATTATGTTTAATAAAATTATTCACTTTAAATTGTCCCTTTTTTTAATAATTTATAAATAGTTTGACATAAGATATTATTTTACCTATCTACATACATTTATGGATTAGTGAAGGAAAAATTGAGCATTGGCAACGTGTATATATGCAAAGAAGTGATTAAATTTAACCTAAATAAGCGAGTGAAAGTGTAAAACCAAACAAGGCATGAGGGACCCAACTTGGATTTCATCATATCCACTAGTACTTAAAGGATGCCAGCATAAATTATTTCTTTCACCAAATCAATTTTTGGAACAGTAAAAATAATGGAAAAGTGTTGGTTAATAGTAAAAGTTGGTAAAGTTGTTAAGATTTTTGCATCTTTGGGTCATAAGATGCTTTGCTAGCTTAGACTTTTTCATTTTCTACTTTCTGTCACTGTTGCAGCATTACAATTTATATTTTAACTCATTTTTCAATAAGAACTATTACAAAATTAAATTAAAAGAAATTTTTTATTTTTAAATTATTTTGTGAAAAAATATATAACTTTCTAAAAATTTATTTTAATCTATATGTCAACTAATTTTAACTTATACAAAATTAATATAATGTATTTTAGTTTTTTTTTTATGAAGTTGTTATGATAAAAATCATCTAAATATATTTTGAATGAATTTGAATTCTCAACTTGTCTTATTATCTGAAAGAAAAATATTATAATATTTATAAGTTAATTTGTTTAACCTATAATATTATAAGTTAATAATATATAATTTTCTTAAATTTTCAAATGATCATTATCAAGGTTTATACTTCTTGAAAATTTTCTTCATCAAATGTCACAACACAAAAGTCCTTATAACGTCACCGATTTAATGTGTGTCCAAAAGAAGTTCAATGTCAAAAATGATCGGTAACATTTTTTTAAATAAATGGATAAGTTTGATGTCGACCTATACAGTCTAGATGTTACTTAATCTTGGTCAGCTCCTCCCCCAAAGTCATTTAAAAAAAGACGTCGGACACCACAACCCCGGCGCATCGGCTGAAGACTTCCCTGACATCACTCAACATCGGACCAACATTTCCCCAACATCAAAAGTGTTTTAAAGTAACGCTATGAACTAGAAAACACTTCATTATTCCTTCGCACGATCTTCTCCTTCATCATTGCTGCCACCAACAACCTCTGTTGGAGAGTTTGACTTCATTTTCGACCGCTAAACTTGTAAGGCTTTCATTTTTGGATTGGTTTAGACATTTTGAACCAATTGCTTTTTGTCTTAATCTCCATTCCACCGTCAAACATTTCATTTGCCAACAGCGGTGACCCTAAGGTCACCGTAGTTCCCGTTTGAGATTTAGTACAAATGATTGAATTTTTAATCATTTCACTAGTGCAGTAAGGGCTTTTGGCCCCAATTGTTTTTTATATTCTACCCCGGTTTCAGAATTGAGGCATATTAGAACGAGGCCAAAAGTCATCCCCTTTTGGTCTCGGGTGTGAACCGAAGCCATAAAGCTACTCTTCTGCCTCGGTTCTAATGTGAACCGAAGCCATTCTGTAAAAAATCTGGAGCTCTTGCAGCAGCGGTGGTCGCCGGGAGACGCAATAGTTTTTCATCGTAGTGGTTGGCCATTCGTCGAGAGACACACAAGTCATCACTCTGCACACATGCTGCAAAAACCAAAGGTTCCAATATGGCAACAATCACAACAAGATTCATCAAATTTGTTGCTACCTCATTCAAGCAGTCACATCCACTTGGTTCAATGGTGGGTTACGATGGTAAAGAAACTTCTTCGCTTGCGGTGTATCTTCGTGACGAGGCAATGATGTGTTTGGAACACTAAATCTGTGAACCCCAAAGCAACACAAACGAATCAAAAATGCAAAAGAAACACATTTTTTGAACTCACCGGTAGCAAGAGGCGACAATTTAATCGACGACAATGGATGACGCAACGGAGGCGACGATGCGCGACAAAGGGCGGCTGCAGCTGGTCGACGGCGGAGCTGGTAGACGTTAAAAAACATCAAATTGTGCAATAGCCAACATCCTTTAACGTCTGGTAGTGTCACACCAAAAGTCAACATTATTTTAACTTCAAATTGTGCGAAATTAGACGTTCAACCCCTTCAGCACCAACGTTAAAGGAGGTCGAACCCAATATAACATTACCCACCACACATATAAAATTGAAATTTGAACATGTCAAAAAATATCTAACTGAAATTTGAACATGTCAAAAAATATCTAACGTTAAAATTTTGTTAAAATTTTTAGTGTGTTTTCTAATTTCATTTAAAATTAGACAAAATAAAGTATTCCTTTTGACATAAAATGAATGCATTAAAATATGAATGCCATTTTTTTTAACTCGATCCTTTTTTTTGGACTGAGTTACCTAATTAGAATTGTATGAAATTAATATTTAAAATCACACTTTTGTACGCACTGTTTTTCCAACGCACATTTTTTTTATAAAGAAATGATTACTTTTAATCAAAAACGACTTATAAAGTAAGAAACCTTTAGTGAATAAATTGATTGATTATACAATATAAAAGAATAAATTGACTGGTGCTGATTTTATAACTTAAATTAATAAATAATTATCAAAATTAAGTATTACGTTTATTTATTTTATAACTTTACGGGCGTAATCGAGTGATTAATAGCTATAATTTTAAGAAGTAATTTGATGGACCTTCTGTAAGGCCCCCTTTTTATTTCTGTCCTAACGTTAGTGGGCTGCCCTTGTAAGTGGGCCTAAGGATTGGCCCAACGTATATAAACCCTGCTATGTTGCCCTAATCCCATCTCATACTCACTCTTTCAGAAATCAGCCGTCAACCCTCTCACCAAAAAGAGCTCTGCTAGGGTTCGTTTCTTCATCTCGAACAAGTCCGCTCAAGCTCCGTTTTTATTTTCTGCTCCTTGTAAGTGATCCCCAATCTCATGCCTTTTCCACGTAAGAGCCATTTTCTGTATTCCTTCACTTAAGGTTCCATAATAACGTTGTTCTGCTACTGTTCAGTCGTTCCGCCAGTTTTTCCAGCCCGTCTCTCGAACTGCCGTGCTCCAAGGTCCTGCGTCGAAGTTCTGTTAAGCCGCTTTCCAGGTACGGGAAGTTAGGGTTTTAGTTTCGAGTCATTATTCTGAACCGTGTATGAGTTGGTTGTTGATTTTATGGTGTGATGTTTCGTTCTGATATGTAAGAGTGTATTGCATGAGTTGTTTGGATGAAGAACATGGCTGTGCAGTGAAGAACAGTGGCGAGACCTGTTAATCTCGCCCAAGCGAGTCCATCTCGCCTAGGCGAGATGAAACAGGGAGCTCACCTAAGTTTTTTGCGCGAAAAGTCGCCCAGGCGGCTCGCTCAACTTTTGAGCGAGCAGGCAACTCGCCCAAGCGAGAGGGATCTCGCTTAAGCGAGATCCCGTGTTGCCCATGCCCTTGTTTTTGGCGCTCTCGCCTAGGCGAGGGGGAGGCTCGCCTGAGCGAGCACGTCTCGCCTGAGCGAGACCCCTCAGCCTGAGCGAGATGCTGGGCGAGACAGTGCTGTGATTTGGATGTTTAATGCTTCCCGAGTGATCCATGTTGGTTGAGTATGATTGTATGATGATGAACATGTATGTAATGGAGCATGAAGTATATTTTTGGCATGATTCATGAATTGTGGATGAATGGGTTGGTATGAGGCTTAGCGTGAGAAAAGAATGTGTGGTTTGAAATTAAAGGAACATGATATTGACATGAGACTAGACCCCAGACTCATTGGGGTGGTGATGATCGGAGGTATGGATTTGAGATGTGATTGATATGAGGATTAAACTTCAAGGGTTGATATGGAATTGAAAAATATAATTCAATATTCTCTTATTGCTGATTTA
>Ga0214545_1010063_pt1 | contig 13974 bp, 1 predicted proteins | sample CNSS4metaG_FD_160064 | JGI IMG/M metagenome (GOLD analysis project Ga0214545, IMG submission 160064) | Root nodule microbial communities from cowpea collected in UCLA plant growth center, Los Angeles, California, USA - CNSS4 | ecosystem: Host-associated > Plants > Roots > Nodule | place: USA... | reverse complement strand
ATGCAACAAAACAAACCACCAAAATGGTGTTTGTTGAATACATTGTTTTTGCTCCACACTTAACTTCTTGTTCAACAAACCAATATATTGTGTTCTACAAGAATGTCTTAAATTAATCTGCAAATATTCATATTAAAAACCATAGGTTAAACTTATTCTACTGAAATATAAATTAAGTTACAAAGCAACAAAAAATAAAATACCTGACTTATATCACTACAATCTCCAACCTCACAACCTTCACTACCTTCAGAATCTTCACTAATGCCACTCCTGTCAACTGACCTGCAATTATAAAACGCATTAACCAAATTTAATTTAACAAATTCGGCACAAATCAATCAAATTACACACAACATAGACAAAAATCAACAAATTAAATGTCACAGATATCCAAGAACACAAATCCAGTTTGCTTTTTGTACCCACTCAATCCTAAATGTCGAAACCAACAAACTCACTTTCGAACATCCAACAACACAACTGCAATTTGCATTTTGTACCCACCCGACCCTAACTGCCGAAATAGTTCGCATTTTTGGTTACACAAAACAGTTCACATTTCGAATTAACAATCCACAACAACATTTACGATTCACATAGCATCGATTTGGGGAACAACAACACATCAAAATGACATTTCAATCGTCGAACAAGAACATACGAAAATGGGGTTTCATTTAGGGAAAAACATCACAAAAATAAGGGATTACAATCGGGGTAGTAAAACATACCAAATTGCCCTTTGATTTGGAGAAGAAGAACACTAAAATTAGGGCTTCCAATTGTCGACGAAGCTGCGACAACGATCCACCTCTGTTATTCTTTCCCAAAACCGCACTCTCGCTTTTCCCTAAACCGCAACGTTCACTTCTTTTTTCTTACTTTTCCTCTGCTGCGCGTGACCTTCAAACCTCAACATTCACTCTCGCTTCTCTCACGCACCACTGCTCTTCTCATATTAAAAAACATGAAAATAAGGCATGCCACGTAGGCGACTAAAAATTGGATCAAATAAGTGAGGCATTGTATCATTATTCATAAAAATATACTAAAAATATAGAAACTAAAATACCAACAACATTACACTTCAAAAATGCATAAACACCCGACCAAAATGACAGAACAACGTAAAAGAACGAGTGCCATTACAAATTTCAAAATGACATGAAAAATCCATAAAACCTAACCAAAAGTTTTAATAAATATTTCCACAAATTCACTGATACAAATCAGTGTAGTTGGCAACGACGGTGTTGGGACTCGAAGCGTAGATGTTACAGCTCGTGTGGGCTTTGCTGGAGCTAATCCAAGGTCTGAGATCTGCTCGGTGCAGTCGTGCAGAGCATTGTCGTTGGCTCGTGACGGCGACATGTGGGCTAGGCTAAGCTTGAAATCAACTTGTTCTACTTCAGTGGTGAAAACATTAACAAAAGAATGAACTTGTGAAAATTGTTTGTGTTTGAGGCATTGTGGTTAACTGGAGTGGATGTGTGGTCTGCACTTGTTGCACGACACAGAGGAATGGGCATACGAGAGGATGGAAGTGGTGAGAGGGGTGCTTCTGGTGTGTCTTGTTCACGCTCCTCTTGAATCTTCAAGAAGAAAAAAGAAATTTAGAAATGGGAAGAAGAAGAAATGTGTACATCTTAGTGCTCATGTTATGGTCATAATACTATAGAAAGGGAGTCAAAAAAAACTTGTAAAATACTATCAGCATTCATGACAATTTTAAAACAATTTAGCAAGAGGCACATGATAAGTTACCAGTGCACAACATTTATCTGCGTCTCTTGACCTTAAAAGACAAATAAGAGTTATGATAAGGTTCTTTGGGATAATAAGTACATCTTCATAGTTAAAAAGTACACCAAACAACTGCATGGGTGCACAAAATAAAGCTATTTGTATAGTTGTACCTCAAGCTTGCTTCCACCGGAAATGTCTGCCAATTAGGTGTGAATTCAGCTATATGATCACTAACAGAAAGAAACCACTCTATCTCTCTTCGCCACGTTGCTTTCTTCTCTGATCGCAGGGGTTCTAATCTCCAAAGTTGCCCAAAGAGTGTAGCTATATATTTGACAAGTCATCATAACCAATGCAAATTGGTGAAGAGTTAAAATTTAAGTATGTTGAATCTAAGTCTGTTGTAAAATAGACTTAAACCCGAAATGATGACTTAAAAGGCCTATTAAGACACATTAACCAGGGGCGGAACTTGTAAGTGACAGGGGAGCAATAGAATTTATTTTTTTATATATTTATATATTTTTTAAAATTATATTTTAATATTATTTATATTAAGTTTATATTATGGAAAATAATAATAAAAAATAAAACAAAGATAAAATAAAAAATTTAATGGATACATTAATTTATAAAAGATATTAGAGTTTTTTTTTTATGATTATAAGATCATATTCCACCATGTAAGATATCATGAAAGTATGTGAGAAAAAAGAAATATAAAGAAATAGATTGGAAACAGCGATTTGAGAACACATAGATTGAGATTTAAATATACATTCTCACATGATCTCTCACATATCAAGGTTAGTATCTTATTATGATTTATGTAGGTTAGATTTATGATTCTTCTTAAGATATTTCTCCCAAATTAGTATAAATCATAATTATGATTTTAGGGATTCTATGAAATTGGTATGAATTCTAATTATAATTTTTCCCAAATTAGTATAACCCTTAATTATGAAATTTAGAAATGTTGTGTTTTCCGCTACTGATGATAAATTTTTTAAGTTTTAAATTTATACAGTGTTGCTTACTTAAGAAAAGTGATATGAGTTTTGTTATGTTTTGCAATGTAAATGTGATAATTGTGATTTGTGAATATAAATTTTATCTTTTTCTAAATAAGTGAGAGATAATAAATTTATATTAGAAAGATTACGATAAATAGTAAAAGAATTGATTTTTTTTTTAAAAGAGAAAAGTTTGTGATAAAGATGAGAAACAATGCATCTATGTTAACTAAACTTAAGAAATTTAATGAGAACCAAGAATTCAAGACAAATGAAAACTCTAAAATTCCTAGAGTTACATATAATGAATTTAAAAATTCATTTGTGATAAAGATGAGAAACAATGCATCTATGTTAACTAAACTTAACTAAACTTAAGAAATTTAATGAGAACCAAGAATTCAAGACAAATGAAAAACAAATCTCTAAAATTCTTAGAGTTACATATAATGAATTTAAAAATTCATTAGAACGTGATCCGAGAAAAGCGTCCCTACATTTGACAATACCCACCAAATCAAATTGATGAGGTACGAAAGACTTATATAAAATGGTATTCGTGGTTTGGTATCTTGATATAATAGCGAGTGATAATCACATTTTTTTGAATTCTACTATTATATGTGCTTGTTTTAAGTAGAGGAAATGAAACTTTTTTTTAACTAAAAAAATTTATATATAAAAAATCTAATTTGGCACCCCTAAATTTTTTGTCCAAGTTCCGTCACTGACATAAACATATGGAAACCAAAATATTGTATAGATATAGTCTTTCATCTCTTTCAGATACATCTTTATAGTCATAATAAAATTATAGGTTAAAATACCTTTTTTGTCCCAATGTTTGTCAAGTTTTGTCAAATCAATCTTGATTTTGTTTTTGTGTTCAAATAGGTCTTAATTTTCGTCAATTTTGTTCAATTAGGTCTTTTTTTTGCTAACACGGTTTAAATCATTAACGACCATGAATAGTAACTGTCATGTGTCACTTCGTGGTTTTTTTATTTTTTTAATTTTTTTAAATGTCCACATGTCAATCCAGCAGTATGCCCCGTGTTAGAGTCAATGTTTTATATTCAATTTAGTATCTATATTTGTTATTTTGGTTCAATTTAATCCTAATTTGGTTAAAATTGTTCAATTTTGTCCCTATCGAAGATGAGACCAAATTTAATTTTTATATAAAAATTATAATGATGTGAATTTTAATATATTATATAAAAATATTTTTCTTAAAATGTGAATTTTAATAAACATATGGAAACCAAAATATTGTATAGATATAGTCTTTCATCTCTTTCAGATACATCTTTATAGTCATAATAAAATTATAGGTTAAAATACCTTTTTTGTCCCAATGTTTGTCAAGTTTTGTCAAATCAATCTTGATTTTGTTTTTGTGTTCAAATAGGTCTTAATTTTCGTCAATTTTGTTCAATTAGGTCTTTTTTTTGCTAACACGGTTTAAATCATTAACGACCATGAATAGTAACTGTCATGTGTCACTTCGTGGTTTTTTTATTTTTTTAATTTTTTTAAATGTCCACATGTCAATCCAGCAGTATGCCCCGTGTTAGAGTCAATGTTTTATATTCAATTTAGTATCTATATTTGTTATTTTGGTTCAATTTAATCCTAATTTGGTTAAAATTGTTCAATTTTGTCCCTATCGAAGATGAGACCAAATTTAATTTTTATATAAAAATTATAATGATGTGAATTTTAATATATTATATAAAAATATTTTTCTTAAAATGTGAATTTTAATATAAAAATTAAATTTGGTTTCAATTTGGAGAGGGACAAAATTGGTTCATGTTAACAAAAATTAAGACTAAATTGAACAAAAATCATGAATATAAGGACCAAATTGAATATAAAACATTGACTCTGACACGTGGCACGATGTTGGATTGACACGTGGACATTTAAAAAAATAAAAAAAGGAAAATTTTAAAAATTTAAAAAAATCACGAAGTGATACATGGCCGTCACTGTTCATGGTCGTTAATGATTTTAATGGTGTTAACAAAAAAGACCTAATTGAAAAAATTGACGAAAATTAAGACCTATTTGATCACAAAAACAAAATTATGATTAATATGACAAAACTTGACAAAAATTAAAAAAAAAGTATTTTAACCTAAAATTATATTAAGTACACAATCTTTTAGGCAATGAAAATGGTTCAAACAAGACTAATGTAAGCCCAAATATTGATGCAAAGTACATAAACAGATATTCCTTTGTGAAAGTAGACTAAAAATGGCTTAAATACCTTTTTGATCCTCATTTTCATAGTGTTTGTTACGGATGGTCCTCATTTGGACAAAATGTTTAAAATGGTCCTCAATTTTACCGAATGTTTAAAATTGTCCTCATTTTCGCAATTCGTGTTTTATTTGGCCCTTTTCTATAATGTCGTTTAAATCATTAACGGAACATTGTACATCTTCATTTTCGTCTTTCTTGAACTCAGATTTACAAAGGACAAAAAAGTATTTTAACCTAAAATTATATTAAGTACACAATCTTTTAGGCAATGAAAATGGTTCAAACAAGACTAATGTAAGCCCAAATATTGACGCAAAGTACATAAACAGATATTCCTTAGTGAAAGTAGAATAAAAATTATGGCTTCTAATATTAAAAAATACCTTAGCAACCATCATCCTAGATCTTGCCATTTTGTAATAGTTGTTTCTGATTTATCAGAGTCAAAATGAAATAAAAAGCAACTGTTAGTAGTAATCATTTAATCCTTTCCACTCGGACCAGAGAAGAAACTTAAGAAAAATTTGTCCTTGTGAAGGACAATTAATGCGTGAAGAATGTTGTTTGGAGCTTCACAAATCTAAATCCCCAAATACATGCATAAGACTGAAGTTTCTAGCTCTAACTAAATTTAGTAGAAAACAAGATCGGTACACAAATCCCTCTCCTCTGACACACACACCGGAAACAAAAACCATCGGACTCTCGCTTCCACCACCTCCCTAGCCTTCAACTTCACCATTGAAACACGCAATAAATAAGAAAAATTCATTTGATTTCAAACAAAAAAAATGCAAAAATACAAAATCCATTTTATATATCATTTTCAATTACATCATAAATATATAAATCATATTCAAACACTTAAATGGTAGACTAATCCTTCAAATTACCTAGTGAAATCAAAATATCATGAATATATAAAATCAATAAGTACCAGATAACCAAAAGGATAAAAACCATTTGAGGGAGCAAAAGGCATCCGCGTCCATAAAGAAGAAAAAATATTCTTATTTGCTTTAATCAATTACTTTGTTTGATCAAATTCTAAAAATAATTTAATAATATTGTTAAAAATAAATAATAAATTTAAAAAAGTATTTAATGTTTAGTAACATTTTATTAAAATGATATTATACCATAAGTTAATTTTATTTATAGTGACATTTATTTAAAAATGTTACGATATTACTATTAGTATTACTTACAGTGACATTTATTTAAAAAAATGTTACGATACTATTATTAATATCAGTTACACCGACATTCATTTAGTAAAATGTTATTATATTTCATAAAATTGATTTATAGTGATAGTTTTAGTAAATGTAACAAAGGAAATATTACTAATAACAGGAAAGAAAAGGTAGTAGTGTTTGTTTCCTCCTATGCTACTATTAAGATTATTTCCCATTTTTATCTTGCTTGGAAAGCACTTAGAGGAGAATTTTACACAAGAATTCAATGACTTCTAGAACACCGGTAGAACACCAGTGCTCCAAAAATCATGCAAAAAGAAGAAGATCTATAGATGGGACATAAAAGGAAAAATGTCATAAAATATACTTCCTCCTATTCTTCATTGCGTAATTCAAAAATGCGAGTAAAACTATAAAATTAAGATTAAGACTAGGGATGTAAAGGGAGTTTGGCCTGTTTTGGCCCGCCCAGCATTTTTGTCCGCAAAGTGCGGATCGGGTTGGCCCGCCCCGCAAGTGAAGATCGGGTTCATTTTTATGACCCGCCCCACTACCTGGTCCGTAGCCCGTGGGCTGGCCCGCGTTTATACTCTTAGCATCGCCCGTTCACATGCTTGAAAGAAAGAGATTCAAAATGTGTGGTGTAAGAAATGGTCCACTTTTACCAAATAGTAGTGTCAACTACTTACACTCAACACTTTTGCAGCATCTTTCAGTCCAAAGCCAGACACCGTTTCATTATTTCTCACTTTTTTATTTGACTAGTTTTCATTCAAATCATGGTCTTATGTGAATCTCAGCACAAGAAATTCCAACATAATGAATAATTCAGTCTCTCTTGTCTTTTTTATCAACATTAATAACAACATTCAAGAAACCCTATTGAGTAAATATACAATTTACCTTGAAGAGGGGTCACTGCCATTGTTCGAGGGTCGTGCACCGTTAGCTTGGATGGTAGAGCAGGCGTCGCTGGCTTCGATGGTGGAGGAGTCGTCGCTGCTTGCTTTGATGGTTGGAAAGAGTTATCGGAGTTACTGAGAGGCACTACTATCTCTTTCTATTTCAGGGAGGCACACTGATGCCCTTGACCACATCATTCTTTGTGTTGAGTTTCGTGAAGGAAAGGGAAAGAAAGAATTGACCACTCACTCACGCACCTCACCTAACCTACCACTCTACTAAGGCCTTCATTTTTTTAATTTTGTTAACGGACTATCAGGCCAACCCGCCCCGCCCCATCGTAAGCCCGTGCGGGCTGCGACCCTGTGCGAGGCTTGTAAGACCCAGGGAAAAAAATAGAATAAAGAGAAGCACATGAAAAAAATAATTAATGGTTTGATTAAAATTGTTGAGTTATTTAAATTAATTATGTATTGAAGTATGATTTGTGGAATAATTATTTAATTGTAAAAGTAATGGTCAATTTTCAAAAATTTAATAAATAATTATATTTTAAAGGATAAAATTGGTATTTTGAAATGTGAACACAAAAGAGGGAATCTCTTTATATATATATATATATATATATATATATATATATATATATATATATATATATATATTTGAATGATAAAACACAATCAAGATTTTATATTTAATTTTAGAATATTAACAGAAAAGGCTAAGAATAATAAGAGATAAAACTAGTTTTAAATATTAGGGTTTTGAGAGGAGAGTTTGGGATGGTGGCATAAAGAAAATAAAAAACCTCTAGTTTTCAGAAGAACTTAAAGGGATAAAAGGAGAGAAGGAGAAAGACAAGAGAGGAACGGTGGTGAATGAAGATCGAGAGTTGTAGAGTGGACAATGGAAAAGTAAACTGGAATCTAGGTAGGGGAAGCTGATTATGCTTTCTGGTTTTGTTTGAAGTTTGACCTTACTTCTTTTGTTTTTGTGTTTCTTTTATCTTTCGTTGAATAATGAGTGAAGATTAGAAGCATATGCATGTGTATAGAATGATGAGGAATGTTGTTTTGTTCTAGTTAGTTATCTTCATGTTCTTTCTAGTTGATGGAATGGTGATAGTGTGACTTCGTTTGATTTGACGACCATTTGTTCGGTTAGTTGCTTATGTGAATTACGTGTGGAATGTGAATTTGGTTTTTATTATGGAACTTTATTTTCCATGCATAATGTGATGATGTGTATTTTGTTAGCAATATGTAATCCTCATATGTTGCATGTTGGGAGTGTTTTGCCTTACTTGAAGACTCATGTTGGAATTAAGTGTTGCGTGAGGTTTTTCGTACCTAGAGACCTAGTGAAGACTCTTTCAAAATAAGGTTTGATTGTGATCTTAATGCTTAAATGTTACTTTAATGAGATGTTGAGTATTATTTGTCATATTTTATTTACGAAATTTTTTTATATATCATTGTTTATGATTAGCTTACCCCTATTTGTTTGTTTGTGTGTTTGTTGTTTGTAGGATGATCGTATAACGAGTGTGTTATACGGGAGCAGATGATATTGCAGATAATTTTGGCATGGAGTAAATTGACGAGAGGCTGGGATGAACTCGGGAGTTTCGATAATTTATTTAGTTGTTTTAAATCAGATACTAAAAAATATGTAATTTTCTTTTGTTCACAATTGTTATTTGAATTTTTAGACAAATTGACGTTTTGAACTATATAATTTAAATCAAATTAAAAGTTTTTTTATTAGTACATTTTCAATGATAACCCTTTTCCACTAAACGCAATAATTTTCTAACTTTTCACAACATCCCAAAATTGGAGTGTTACAAGGCGAGCCTATGCGAGCCAACAAGGTTAGCATTCCAACCTGCCCCATAGTTTTTTTTTCGGGCCTACGGCCAACCCTGAATTGTCATCCCTAATTAAAACTGCAAGTTTCTACATCTTCTTCCAGAAAAGAGAAAAACATTTTGACACATTGGAGCAAGCAATATTCAGGGTAAAGTAAAATTCAAAATTATTATAAAAAAGTTGCAATCATAGATAGGACGAGAAATTATATACCAAAAATAGTATATCATACAATATTCACTAGTGTAGAAAAGCCTTTTTATATCGGTTAAAAAAGGCGTTTTATACCAGTTGTGGAATCGATATAGATATAGGCAGTATAGAAAGTTTCAACTTTCTATATTGGTTCCATAACCAGTATAAAAAGTTCCACCTTTTATACCCCTTGTGACTTTAACCAATATAAAAATTAATTTTTTATTTCTTTTATGAGAAATTCATTTGTGCTTCCTATTGCATACAAAACCTGTAAATAATTATTCAAAACATCCAGACAACAAATTTCATTCAATGTGAAATTTACATAAAATACAATATAAAGTTTATATGAAATATAATACTAATCACACTCCTAATAGATAAAAATTATATTATTGGTTCAAATTTATTAGATGAAAACTAAAAACAAATGAATTCTAATCACTATATAAATGGAACAAACAAATTTGTAATTAATCTCAACCCTTAATAGAATGCACTCAAAAGAGTGTTTTAAAAAGTATCCTCTTCTAGACAAGTAACCGATTTAGAAACAGTATACTATACCATCCCATCATCATAATGTTTATGACATTCATTAAAGGGTTTTAAGTACAAAAACCATGCTAGCATTAGAGGAATACTGTAGTGATTAGACAACATAGCCTTCCCGCAACTTGTCCAAAGATAAAGCTACATCTTTAAGATGAGGGACAACCCAACCATATTTTCATCCAAAAAATAACAAAACCAAAGATTTTAAATAAAATGTATTTGTATTAATTTTTTCTAAGCTAAATTGTAGTCTGCATTAGCATAATCAAATGATATATGCAGTAGCAAGAAATTGAAATTTCTACGCTCGATAACAAATTTATTTTTAATGCTAAGGTAACTACAAGTATCCTTCAATACTACTAAAAAAGCACAAGTAAACTATTCATCACACTTTTCATTCATTCTTCTTCTTTTTTTAAAAAAAATTTCTTATCAACAATAGACATTTATACAGTGGTATTCCATATAGTCAATAATAAAATAATAGATAATTGAAATCAACATATCACATATACACTAATATTCCATATAGTCAAGAGAGTCATTGGAAGTAAAAATTTCAATTAAATAAAGGGCCTTTTAGAGATAATTTTGTTAAATATAGTAAAATTAGTTTAGACCAATGGGAATACTTTGATTTTTACAAGCATTTTAGTATATGAGAAAGAAGTAAGAACAAATGCGAACCTCGTAAGATTCCCCTTTTCTTGGGTTAAGTATGTTTTAAGTCTCCAAACTTTGACTCAAAATTGGAATTCGTCCATGTCTGAAACTTCGATACATTTGGTCCCTAAACTTTAAAAATGAATGAATATAGTCCTTTTAACCTAATTGTGTTAACTTTTTTTGATGTGTCAAATGCTTTTCATATTAGTATTGGAGTTTTTTATACTGTTTGACACATTCTTAGTTCAATATCTACTGAGAAATATGTTCGACACTTCAGAAAAAGTTAACGTAATTGAGTTAAAAGGACTATATTCATTCATTTTTAAAGTTTAAGGACCAAAATCTATTAAAGTTTCGGACATGGACGAATTCTAATTTTGGGTCAAAGTTCAGGGACTAAAAACATACTTATTTTGGGTCAAAGTTTAGGGACTAAATTCTACCATTGTCTTATTACTGGTCTTTCTACCCGAGCAACCCATGGGTTTTATTTTAATACATTTTCATTGGTTTTAAATTAATCTAAGTTTTAAACATTATTAAAAAATAAATTAACTAATAATAAAAATAATAAAAGTGATTATCGATGAATGTTATACAATTATATTTATATGTATTGTACGTAATAAATTCAGAATATATTGTAAAAGAAATAACTCTTTAAAAATATATGATAAACTTTGCATATCATCATTTGTAATGAAATTGAAGTTCATTATTTGTAATGTGTAATTCGAATAAGAGAATCAACATCATTACTAAGATCTGCATGTATGATCATTGTAGTTAATTTCAGATAATAGATATATCATTGAATAATGTAATAAGTTTGAAAAAGAATGATAAATAAGGAGTGACATACTTATAGTTTCGTCTTTGTTAAAGACTTTTGATTTTTTTTTGTAGACAACATTTTTAGTTGTGTTGCTCATTTTTCCATCTTCATCTAAAACAAGTATTTTGAGTGATTTCTTTGTTTTTACCCTAGAAATGACAACATATAGTTGTTCATGTGCGAATACTGTGGAAGATAAAATCTAATTCTAGAAAGAAACTGACCTTCACTTTTGTTGATTGTCAATGCAAAACATTGTGATATTGAAAATTGTCTTCTTTGAAATTTAAACGACAAACATGAATCAGAAGTAACTTAATCCATTCTTTAGATAAATATTTTGTCACTAATGTTTTTCCCTGTAAACAATGTTTTGTCAAAATTATTTTTTAAATTAATGTTTAAGTTTTTCTGAAAGTTGAAAATATGTGACAATTGTTCAAAAACATGAAAAAATATTTAATTTTTGATGAATTAAAATTTTAAAAGTCGGCCTACAACTCTGAAAAAGTAATAGAATAATTTACCATATCACCCTTTACACAAACTTCCAAAAGCTTAGGAAGAGAATAGTAAAAAAGAACCTATTTAAAAATATGATCTACAATGAACATGCAAACTGGGAAACGAAAAATATAATTTTATTTATAAACTTTGCTTTGAAATAAAAAATTGTAAATAGTATAAATAACTTAATAATTGATTTTAGTTGAAAATACAATTACATTAAATACAATAGTTATTTATTCTTAGTTTATAACAATGTCATTATTGAATTATTTATTTATTATTTTAAGCCATATTTTAATTAATATTACTATATTAGTGCTAATATGTTATTATGCAATTGAATATTATTATAAATTATAACATATTATTATATTATTAAGAACCCTCGAAGCTTTTTTTTTAATTTTTCATCTCTAGATTTGTTCATATCTTACTTTTTTATGCATAAAACATACACCTAATGTTAATTTGTACTAATATAATTTAAGAGTAGAGAACTATCAATGACAATTCGAATCAAACTGTGATCGATGACTCCAATAAACAAATTAGCCACACTTGCAAGTAAAACAGAATGTGCAATACTTAGATCTCTAGAATGAAATTCAAATATTGAGAAATTATTAGGATAATGATACTCTAACCTGGTTTCTTTTACCTGGTTTTTACCCGTCTACGTGGCAGTCTCACGTGGATAAAAAAATTATTTTTGAATAAAAGAAAATGAAGGGAGGAGGTGACGCTTCTGACAGTTTTCTTATGGAACTGCTGGAGAGAGAAAACGTCCTGCAGTGCGCGTGAGGAGCCAACACGCGATCTCGAACTCACTTACCCAAAGTTTTAATTTTTTTCACTCACCCCTCACTAAACGTTTTTCTCTGAGAACGCCCGAACCAGGTCTGAACCCACTCGAAGCGGTGCGGTGCCGTCGGCTTTTTTAAAGTGGAGATATTTTCACTCAACCAACCGACGGAAAATGTTGTACAAAATGCGAAGTTGTTAGCAGAAAGAGAAGGAAAGGAACTTGTGCAGCAGAAGAAGCGGGTTAACGAGGAGGCTTGGGTTTCCAAATTTGATTCGCATACCTTTGTTGTTTTGTTCGTGCGCGTGTTCGTTGGTGGAAGAAGGAACCCCTAAAAAAATCCGAACTTGGGAAGGGAGGAAGCGGTAGAATCAGGACGTCGGCGGTTCGTTATTAAGGTTGTGTTTTCTTTACGCCCAAACCCTCGACGTTCCTGCATTACATTCTTACTACATTGTATGAGAAGATGAAGTTGTGATTAACGTATTTTTTGCTCGTGTGGGTATTATGATAATAAAAGACTTTGTGTTCGTTGAGTTAATTTTTTTAAGAGTTGCCTCGGCCGTTTATCCAGACGAAAGGCCAAATAATGATCTGTGTAGGTTTTTCTCTTTAAGTGAAGGTAATGCTTGTTTTTGAATAACGTTGTTGGTTTTTTAATTGGTGTGTATTCACTTAATTTTTTGTAGTTTGTTTTTTCAGCATGGCTCGAAAGGGGAAAAGGTTGGGAAAAAACCAGACTTCGATGAAGAAGACAGGGTTAGTGCTGTTAATTGTTATATTGTGCATCCCAATTTCATTGTTCAGCATTAGTTTAATTGTTAAAATTTAATGGAAGGTCCGGCTGATAAATTTTGTGAACACAAAGCACATTGTGGAGATAAACAATGTGTTGACTGATGGACACCGGAGACGTATTGAAGTCACCCCTTTCAAATGGTGTCTGAAGTTAGAGAGGTCTGTAGATATCTGCAGTCCTCTATTAGTTGAGCTACTTAGGCGATGGGATGACGGTGAACAATCGTTTCACATATGGAAGCATCTTGTACCTTTATCTGTTGTTGATGTATGTTTTAGTCTGGGGTTATGTGTTGTTGGTGAAGAAGTACAATTTGATGCATATGGATGTGGGTTAGTTGGTTCACTCTTTTGTGGTCAAAGAATTTGTATTAAAGGTATAACAAACATGATTAGGAGTGTAATAGGAACCGAGCATGATGATGTAGATAATGTTTGTCGTCTATATATATTGTTGTGCTTTGTCGTCTTGTATTTTCCTAGGAATTCAAAAGTTATTTGCAATATGCCTTTTAGAATATTAGATGATATTGATAGTTTGGTTAAGTTCAATTGGGGGAGTGCAGTGCACAGTTTTTTGGTTAACTCATTA
>Ga0214545_1010057_pt1 | contig 13989 bp, 12 predicted proteins | sample CNSS4metaG_FD_160064 | JGI IMG/M metagenome (GOLD analysis project Ga0214545, IMG submission 160064) | Root nodule microbial communities from cowpea collected in UCLA plant growth center, Los Angeles, California, USA - CNSS4 | ecosystem: Host-associated > Plants > Roots > Nodule | place: USA... | reverse complement strand
ATTTTTCTTTTAATAATTACATGTCTCAATTTTTTATTAGATTATGATCAATTATTTTTTTATTATTTTAAAAAAGTATGTTGATAAAGAATGAAAGAATAAATTAATCGTTTAAGAGTTATGAAAAGAAAATTATTAACTAAAACAAGATAGATTCTACCTCTTCACATATTTTAAAGCATTATACTAATGATAAAAAATGTTCAGTTAAAGAAGTCATTATTTGAAACATTATATTAATGATCGAATTTAATGATTTCAAAATTATATTACTTTGGCCCCTCCTACATTTTTAGTCAAGATCTGCCACTGACTATGAAGCTCCCTTTTAACCATAATAAATAACAAATTATGACTCTGCTATTGAAAGCAATTTTTTCTATTCCTTATTATCTTGAATTATCTTGAAACAGTAGTGATATCATACGTCTTTATACCGATAAACATCTTTCGGTTAACTTAATCTCTTCCGTTCCTTCGAACCAATAAAGAGTAGTACATAAATATTTATTTGTTGTTCATCTATTACGCCTTTCGACTTTTTCGAGACATTGATTCTCACCAACGTGTTTGCATTAAGCAAACTAACATTCTCGCATAACAAAGAGTAAAAGAGTAAATTTAAATCTCCCTTTGTACTATGCCATGGATGACCTATGTATAAACTAAAAAGAAGATAAGAGCCATACTTTTTATTTTCATTTTTATTTTAACGAGACTTATAAGCAAAAGTAAAAACCACATAAATAAAACTCAAAAGACAGCTAAAAAATCTTAATTGGCAATAATGGGTACCACTTCACCGACAATAAATGTAACTCGTGCCTTTGTTTCCATTAAGAACCTTATGCTGTTCTTTTTAATGTTGTATTACTTATAAATTATTCTAATATTGATAAATATATGTTTGGGTTCTTCTGTTCTCTTTATTGAATGTTTTATCTATTTGTTTTTTTTTAATAAAATTTGAAAATGTTCATTTGTATTATTTAGGAAAAAAAAGGTGCTAATCATAGTAAGAAGCAAAAAATCTAGACGAAAACGTCAATTATCAAGAGACTATGGAGACAGTTGTCTCTACAACTACTGAAAATGCACTCAATATTGTACAAAGTGTGGTCAAACGACAAGTGGGTTACTTTTTTAATTACAAAGACAAATTTAAAGAGTTGGAATCTTACATTGACAAATTGGAACATAATAGGGAGAGACTCCAACATCAAGTTGATATTGCACTAAGGAGTGGAGAAAAAATTGAAAATGATGTTCAACATTGCTTAATTCTCATGGATGAGAAGATAAAAAACTATAAAAGTTATATTAATGATGAATTTCATGCAAAGACCATTTGCTCAATTGGTTTCTTTCCAAAGAATTTCCAGCTAAGGTATCAATTAGGTAGGAAAGCTACAAAGATGGTAGAGGAAATCGTAGGAGATGAGCTTTGGAAAACTTCTTTTGACAATGTTTCGTACCAGGAATGTCCATCCATTGATGCTTCTCTTTCAAACACTGGTGATGAAAGCTTTGCATCAAGAACTAAAACTATGGAGATGATCATGAAAGCACTGCAAGACTCTACAGTTGGTATGATTGGAGTTTATGGGCCTGGTGGTGTGGGAAAGACCACTTTAGTCAAAGAAATTGCTAACAAAGCTCTAGAAATGAAGTTGTTCAAGATAGTCATTATAGCAAATATTACAGGAAATCCTGACTTCAAAAAAATTCAAGAGCAAATTGCTGGCATGCTAGGAATGAAATTGGAAGAAGAAAGTGAGATTGCAAGAGTAGATCGTATTCGAAATAGGTTAAAGAATGAAAAGGAGAATACCCTATTATCCTTGATGATCTTTGGGGTGGATTGGACTTTAACAAAATTGGGATTCCTTGTAATGATGATGCAAGCCAACAAGAAGTCAATGACATGTCTGATTTTGCTTCCAACAATGACATATCTGATTTTGGTTATAATAGACTAGAAATAAAAGAGTTGCCAAAAGTTGATTTGGATAAGATGAAAAAGGAAATGTTGTCTAGCCATTATAAAGGAGGCAAAATCCTTCTAACATCTAGAAATAAACAAGTCCTATGTAATGAAATGGATGTGCAACAAAGCTCAATTTTTTCGGTAGGAGTCCTTGATGAAAAGGAAGCAGAGACTCTGCTCAAGAAAGTTGCTGGTGTGAAAAATTCTGAGTTTGATAGGAATGCTACTGAAATTGCCAAATGGAGTGCTGGGTTTCCAATAGCCTTAGTTTCCATAGGAAGGACACTAAAGAATAAAAGCTTATCTACATGGGAAGATGTCTGCCAACAAATTAAAAGACAAAATTTTACATCAGAATGGGGATTTACTGACTTCTCTATAAAGTTGAGCTATGATCATCTAAAAAATGAGGAGCTTAAGTGTATTTTTTTACATTGTGCAAGAATGGGAAACGATGCTTTGATTATGGACTTGGTGAAATTCTGCGTTGGTCTAAATTTGCTTCCAGGAGTCCACACAATTACGGGTGCGAGGAAAAGAGTAAAGGAGATGATACAAGAGCTAGAAGAATCGAGTTTGTTGGTGAAAAGTTATTCTATAGACCGCTTCAACATGCATGACATTGTGCGAGATGTTGCTCTTTCAATATCATCCAAGGAAAAAGATGTGCTTTACATGAAAAATGCAATACTTGATGAGTGGCCTCATGAAAATGACTTCGAAAGGTACTCTGCCATTTTTGTACACTACTGTGACATCAATGACAAGCTTCCTGAGAGTATACAATGTCCTAGACTTGAAGTCTTACAAATTTACAATAAAAGTGAATCTTTTGAAATACCAGATGATTTTTTTAAATCTATGATTCGACTTAGAGTGTTGGTACTGACTGGTATTAATTTATCTTGCTTACCTTCATCAATTAAATGCCTTAAAAAATTGAGAATGCTTTGCTTGGAGGGATGCACTTTGGAAGAGAACTTATCAATCATTGGTGAGCTGAAGAATTTAAGAATTCTTACTTTTTCAGGATCTAATATTGAAAGTTTGCCTCTTGAATTTGGGCAACTGGATAAGCTTCAATTTTTTGACATAAGCAATTGCTCAAAACTAAGACAAATAACTTCCAATATCATACCAAGGATGACCATTTTAGAGGAGTTTTATATCAGAGACAACTTGATTCTATGGGAGGCTGAAGACAATATGAAAAATGAAAATGCTAGTCTCTCTGAGTTGAGGTACTTGAATAAGTTGCAAAATCTGGACATACACATTCATAGTTCTTCCCATTTTTCCCAAAACTTGTTTTTTGACAGGTTGAATAGTTACAAGATTGTCATTGGTGAATTCAACTGGTTTAACATGCTTAAAGTGGAAGAATTCAAAATCCCTGACAAGTATGAAGAAGTGAAATTTTTGGCATTAAACCTAAAAAGAGGTATTGATATTCATTTTGAAAAATGGGCTAAAATGTCGTTCAAAAGCGTTGAATATTTGCTGCTGGGAGAACTCAATGATGTTCAAGATATTTTCTATGAATTAAATGTGGAAGGATTTCCAAATTTGAAACATTTATCCATTGTAAACAATTTTGACATTAATTATATTATCAATCCAAGGGAGCGGTTTCACTCATTATCTGCTTTTCCCAAATTAGAGTCCATATGGCTTTACAAATTGGATAAGTTGGAAATCATATGTTACAATCAGCTTGTAGAGACCTCTTTCTGCAATTTAAAGGTCATCAAGATTAAAACATGCATGAAATTGGTAAACCTTTTCGTATTTTCCATGGTTAGACTCCTCACTGCACTTGAAACAATTGAAGTGTGTGATTGTGATTCTTTGAAGGAGATAGTTTCGAAAGAAAGGAAAACTCATACTATCAGTGATGGTAATATTGAGTTTCCCCAATTACGACTTTTAACATTGAAGTATTTACCAACATTTATTTGTTTATATAATGTTGATAAGATTCCTGGTAGTGCACACTCGTTGCAAGACCAAGTATTCCAACAAAGGAACAAAGATATTGTTGTTGATGTTGAGGACATGGTCACCAATTATTGTCTTCCACTCTTCAATGAAAAGGTACGTGAAAACCTTATCCTAATTACATGTGTAATGTTTAATTTGTATGTTGTTATTCCTTTATTAGAAATATAAAAAATCTAATTGTTTGTCATTCCTCTTGAGGAAAAGTTCTTTTGAAATCAAGTCCTATTGTTGTGACATTTTATGTGCTCTTACAGGTTTCAACTCCCAAATTAGAATGGTTGGAGTTATCCTCCATCAACATCCATAAGATATGGAGTGACCAATGTAACCATTGTTTTCAAAATTTGCTTACGTTGAATGTGACAGATTGTGGTAATTTAAAGTATTTACTGTCATTCTCCATGGTTGGAAGTTTGGTTAATCTTCAAAGTCTTTTTGTAAGTGAATGTGAAACGATGGAGGATATATTTCGTCCAGAAGATGAAGAGGTGCGTTGATTCATTTAGTATTGAGTTTGATTAATGCTATCATTTATTTTTATATTATATAACTTTATAGGTCTTTCACTTGCTCACCTATCAACGATTTTTGCTGTAACAGCATATTGACATTTTTCCTAAGTTGAAGAAAATGGAGATCATCAACATGGATAAGCTCAATACCATTTGGAAATCCCATTTTGGTTTACATTCCTTTTGTAGTTTAGACTCCTTGATAATAAAAGAGTGTCACAAACTTATTATGATAATTCCTGGTTATATGATGCAAAGATTTCGGAGCCTTCAAAGCTTGACAATTATAAATTGCAAGTTGGTGGAAAATATATTTGATTTTACAAATATTCCACAAACTTCTGACATAACTGAAACAAACTTTGATAATATACTTCTAGAAAAGCTCCCAAATTTGGTGAATGTTTGGAAGGATGACATCGGTGAAATACCTAAATATAAAAATTTGCAACGCATAAAAATTGTTGATAGTCCAAATTTAAAATGCCTCTTTCCACTGTCTATTGCCAATGACCTGGAAAAACTAGAAATCCTTGAGGTATGGAATTGTTGGGTAATGAAAGAGATTGTTGCTTGCAACAAACATTCAAGTGGAAGTGATATCAACTTTAGGTTCCCTCATTTAAACACTCTATCATTGATAAACTTGTATGATTTGAGAAGTTTCTTCTCAGAAACTCACACTTTAGAGTGGCCATCATTGAAGAAATTGGATATAGCCAATTGTAGCATGCTCGAAGGGTTTACTTCAGAAATCACAAATATACAAGAGCAAACGATTGCTTTAGCTATAAAAAAGGTACATAAAGTTTGTTTATATACAAGTCATAAGTTGTTTTTAGAGCTTTTCTATTGGAAATATAGAACATGCCTTGTTTCGACCCCTCACAAGGATAAGGGAGATTATGTCTTCTACTTTCTTGAAGAAAAATAATACATTATGGTTTAACTTGTACGCTTTGATATTGATAAATATTTTTATTTATTTAGGTAATATACAACATGGAATATATGTCAATGAGCTTGAAGGAAGCAGAGTGGTTGCAAATATACATTGTTAATGTCCACAGAATGCACAAACTAGAAGAACTTACTTTGTATGGGTTAAAGGATAATGAAATTCTATTTTGGTTTCTTCATAGACTTCCCAATTTGAAAAGGTTAACATTGGGACTTTGTCACTTGAAAAGGATTTGGGCTCTTCAAAGTCTTATTTCACATGGAAAAATTGGTGGTGTTGTGCAACTTAAAGAGTTGAAACTAGAAAGCATGTGGTCTCTAGAGGAGATTGGCTTTGAGCATGAGGTGCTTCTTCAAAGGGTGGAACGCTTAAGCATTCAACGTTGTACAAAACTGAAAACTTTAGTGTCATCTTCGGTAACTTTTAGTTACTTAACATATCTAGAAGTGATGAATTGTAAACTGATGAGGAATTTAATGACATGCTCAGTTGCGAAAACCTTGGTTCAACTCACAACGATGAAGGTATGCTCCTGTCCAATGATTATGGAAATCGTTGCAGAAAATAAAGTGGAAAAAGTACAAGAGATTGAATTTAAACAATTAAAATCATTAGAACTGGTGTCTCTACAAAATCTCACAAGTTTCTCAACTATCACGAAATGTGAGTTAAAGTTCCCACTATTGGAAAAATTAGTAGTGAGTGAATGTCCTCTGATGACAAAATTCGCCGAAGTTCAAAGTGCTCCAAACCTACAAAAGGTACTTGTTGAAGCTGGAGAAAAAGACAAATGGTATTGGGAAGGAGATTTGAATGCCACTCTACAAACACATTTCTCAGACCAGGTATGCATGAAAGTATTGGTGTACCATACCTCCAAAAATAATTTAATTTTCATTTCATTGGAATTGTTCATAACTGATAAGTCTATTATTGTGAGAAACAACATAAGTAATATGAAGCATGCTCATTATGTCATTTTGTATAGATTTAAGTAGATTTGTGTTCTAATTTCATAGGCCAAGGTTTATGGTTTATATTACCAAGGTTAATTTGATATCCAGGTGTTTAGCGTAATTTCGTAATCAAATATGTACAAAGGGTTATATCATACTCTTTAAATGATTTGAAATAATTTTCACTTTTCTCATATTCGAAATTTATTTTATAACTAATTAAGGTACTAAAGGGGGTTATATATACCATAAGGATTATTATAAAAGCTTTTTATATCTTCGTCCAATCATTGATTGTTCTGTGTTTGTGACATTTAGTTTCTTGACTGTTGAAGGTTTCTTTTGAATATTCAAAGCATGCAAGACTTGTTGATTATCCTGAGAGGAAAGATGTTGGACTTGGAAAATCTGCTTTTCCAGACAATTTTTTTGGTTGCTTAAAGAAATTGGAATTTGGTGAAGCATGTAGAAGAAATATTTTGATTCCCTCTTATCTACTACCTTACTTGAGGAATTTAGAAGAATTGAATGTAGAGAACTGTAAAGCAACACAAGTAATATTTGACATGGATGAGAGTGAGCTCAAGATGATGGGAATGATCTTTCGTTTGAAAAAGCTTAATTTAAAGAACTTGTCAAATTTGAAATGTGTATGGAAGGAAAACTCTGGAGGAATTGTGAGTTTTCCCAATTTGCATAGAGTTGATGTTAATGGTTGTGGAACCTTGGTAACATTGTTCTCTTCATCCCTTGCTAAAAATATTAAGAAGCTCGAGACACTTACAATAACCAAGTGTGAGAAATTGGTAGAAATAGTTGGGAAGGAAGATGGAACGGAAGATGGAACGAGAATAATCTTTGAATTCCCTTGTTTTTTAGTGCTATGTGTTGATAATGTGCCACTATTGAGTTGTTTTTACCCTGGAAAGCATCATCTAAAATGTCCCTTATTACAAGGCCTATTTGTGGGCAATTGTCCTAAACTAAAGCTATTCACATCAGAATTTGATGATAATCAGAGAGCAACATTTGCCAAAACTATCCTGCTACAACCTTTGTTTTCGGTTGAAATATTGGTAATGTATATTTTGACCCTTTTCATTATATGTTTTCTTTCTATAACTATGTGTTTTCTTTTTAATAATTTTGGCCTCAATTGGCAGGCTTCTCCCAAACTAGTGAAATTGTTACTCAATGAGGAAAATATTATGTTGCTGAGAGATGCAGATTTGCCAAAAGACCTTTTTTGCAAGCTAAATCTTCTTTGGTTGCACTTTGAGGATGACAATGAGAAAGATATATAGTTTGCCTTTTGATTTGTTTCACAAGCTACCCAGTTTAGAATGTCTCGTAGTACAAAATTGCTTTGGTCTGAGGGAGATATTTCCCTCTCAAAAACTTCAAGTTCACGACAAAGTACTTGCAACATTGAAACAATTATTCTTGTTGAACCTAAAAGAATTAGAGTCAATAGGTTTAGAGCACACATGGGTACAACCATACTCTCAAAAGCTTGAATCATTAAGGCTTCACTTCTGCCCTCGGTTACAAAACTTAGTTTCTTGTGCACCGTCTCTCATCAATCTTAAAGAGTTGGAAGTTATGTATTGTGACCAGATGGAGTATTTATTCACATTTACAACGGCCAAAAGTTTAGTGAAACTTGAGACCCTCATTGTAACGAACTGTGAATCAATCAAGAAATTGCAAAACATGAAGATGAAGATGATTGTGATGAAATTGTATGTGCACAACTCAGATCGATTGAGCTGAATTCCTTACCAAGACTACTGAGGTTTTATTCGGGGAATGCCACTTTGCAATTCTCGTGTTTGCAAACTGTGACGGTAGTTAAATGCCCCAATATGGTAAATTTCTCTCTTGGAATAATAAATGTGCCAGTGTTTTCCGGGGTTAATGTATCATCCGAGGATTCTGATTTAACCTTTGACCACGATCTCAACACAACAATCGAGACATTGTTTCACGAACAGGTAAGAACTTATTATTTGAATTCAATTGTTATTTTTTTTTCATCTAACTAATTTTCTATTACAATTATTTCATATATCTTACGATCGACAAAATGCTTTTAATAATGTTTTCATTATTATACTAAGTATTTAAGTGAAAATTAACTACTAAAATCATTTTAGTGGAAAATATAATGCAAAAGAAATTTTAAGTGGATTCTTACATAAATACGAAACAAAACATCACACATAGTGGGATGTCAAAAAAATTCATACCCGTGGGTATCCGTAGATAAAACCCGCAACGGGTAAAAAACGGATATTAAAAATGGATACCCGCTACCCGCGGGTACGAGTATTTTTAATACCCGCATGTTAACGGGACGGGGTACGGGTATCATAGTATCTGTACCCTTGGATACCCGTACCTGCTAAACTTATACCCCTTGACATTCTTCTCTTTTCTTTCTTTGAAATTGGGCATATACATCAAACCTTATATAGACAATGATGTTTATGGTATGCTTGTTGTCAAATTATGGAATCATAATAAGAATACTTGGCATGTGACAGTCATTTTATATTTACTTTTACAATTATTTGGACTTGTATCAACTTGAGTTTATTTGAACTTTATTTAAAATTTATAACAGTGATGTATTTTATTTTATTTTATTTGAATTTATGATTAAATATTTTTTTTTTAAAATAATTTTGCAAATACTCGCGGGTACCTGTGGATACCCGTGGATATGAAAAAAATAGACGAATACCCGCACAATGGATACCCGAAAAATATGGATACGGGTACGGGACAGATATTTATCCAGCGGGGTAGGGTACGGGGGAGCTACTACTCGTACCCTACCCACCCCGTTGACATCTCTACACATAGTCATAAAAAGAATTGAATTGAGAATTACCATCTAACTTCTTACGTGTTTGTATTGAGTTTGGATTCTCTATTGATTCTATGGTATTTTATTTTTCTGTTGTATTTTCAAAATACATTAATGACCATTAATTTTAAAATATATTAAAATTATCTTAAAAATATTAAAACAATGTGTTTTTAATGTTCAGCAGAAAATGATAAAAAAAACTCCATAAAAAAATTAGAGTCGTTTGTTTTGCAAGGGTTAAATCTATTACGTGATCATTCTATATGTTTAGACATGCAAACCATTCAAGACATCACAAGGTTCATTGGTAGAATTTGTCATAGTTGAACCGTGACCGAAATTGGTTACAAATAATTAAAAAATATTCACAATAACATTAAAATTTTAATACAACAAAAAGTTATAAAAAAAATGTAGAACTTTTAACATTAAATGTACATAAAATATTTCGTAGTATTTTGTTTTCAAGTTTGAAAATGCCTAATAATATTCTTTAAAAGTAACAAGTTTCTTGAAAAAATGACAAATACTTTTTTACGTTTTTTACTTTCAGAGAAAAAACAAAAATAAAATTTACAAAATATTAAAAAAAAAACACAACCGGATCTTGTGGATAAAACTGTAACTTTAAATTGGTTTTGTTATGCTTTCCAAGTCTTTGAACGAATATTTTACTAAAAGTGTTGTGTCATTTCTAGTTAAAACATTCAAAATGTAAGCTACTGTGAGACCGCAACCATTAAATTCCTTGAAAGTATGTACCAGTTATTGGTTACCGACCGTATATTACTAGGACAGATTGTACAATGTCTTAGATAGTGGGTACTCATTATAAAACTAAATAATAATAATAATAATAATAATAATAATAAATAATTGAGCTATAGGCTTATTAATTACCAAATGTGACTTAAATATATAACTCATTCAAATTCAAGTATATAGTTTTCTACAGTGAAAGGAGAATCTGAGTGATCTTATTAATTAAATACGATTCTCTGATATTGAATTTGTTGATCTTTTAGGAATTTTTGAACCATTCAAAGCATATGACTCTTGATGATTATCTTGAGAAAACGGGAGTTCAGCATAGAAAACCTGCTATCTCGGACAGCTTCTTTGGTAGTTTCAAGGAATTGGAATTTGATGCAGCATGCAAAAGAGCTATCGTAATTCCATTTCATGTACTCCCTTACTTGAAGAACTTGGAAAAGTTGAATGTCCATAGTTCTGATGCAGCAAGGGTAATATTTGACATTGATGAGAGTGAGATCAAGACAAAGGGAATGGTCTCTAATTTAAAAAAACTTACTTTAAACAACTTGCCAAATTTGAAATGTGTATGGAAGAAAAATCTGGGAAGAATTGTTAGCTTTCCCAATTTGGAAGAAGTGGTTGTCAATGGTTGTGGAAGCTTGGTAACACTGTTGTCTTCATCCCTTGCCAAAAGTCTTGAAAAGCTTAAGACACTTCATATGGCGGAGTGTGAAAATTTGGTAGAAATAGTTGGAGAGGAAGATGAAAGGGGACAGGGAATGACATTAACGTTTGAGTTTCCTTGTTTGACCTTGTTATATCTTTGGAATATGCGACTGTTGAGTTCCTTTTATCCTGGGAAACATTATCTGGAATGCCCTGTATTAGATACATTATGGGTGGCCTATTGTCCTAAGTTAAAGCTATTCACATCAGATTTTGATGACAGTGATAAAGATGAAGTTATAAAGGCTCCAATTACCCCGTTACAACAACCTTTGTTCTTGCTGGAAAAGGTAACAAAACATCAACTTTGTGCTTCATTTTCTTTTCATTATATATTTTTCTTCTATAGTTGCGAACTAACTACAACTACACATTTTCTTATGAATTTGTTTGATTTCAATTACTAGGTTTCTCCCAAACTGAAACAATTATCACTGAATGAGAAAAGCTTTATGCTGTTGAGAGATGGATGTTTGCCACATGACCTCCTTTGCAAGCTAAGGAATCTTTTGTTTTGCTTTGAGGACTATAAAAATGAGAATGATACTCTGCCTTTTGATTTCTTTCACAAGCTACCCTGTTTAGAACATCTTCATTTGCAAAACTATTTTGGTCTAAAGGAGATATTTCCCTCTCAAAAGCTTCAAGTTCACAAGTGAGTTAGAGTCAATAGGTTTAGAGCACACGTGGGTACAACCAATCTCCAGAAAGCTTCAACTGCTAAATCTCCACGGTTGCTATCGACTAGTAAACATAGTTTCTTGTGCAATGTCATTCATCAATCTTAAAGAGTTGCATGTGACACTTTGTAATGGGATGAACTATTTATTCACATCTGGTACACTCAAAAGTTTGGTGAAACTTGAAACCTTAATCGTAGAGAATTGTAAATCAATCAAAAGAATTGCAAAAAAGGAAGATGAAAATGATTGTGGTGAGATTATACTTGGACGGCTCAGATCAATTGAGTTAAATTATTTACCAAAGCTAGAAAGCTTTTATTCAGGAAATGCCACTTTAAAATGCCTGTGTTAGCAAACTGTGATAGTAGCTAATTGTCCCAATTTGATAACTTTCTCGGAAGGAGTAATAAATGTGCCAGTACTTTCGGGGATTAAAACATCAAAAGATTCTGATTTAATATTCCACGTCAATCTCAACACAACAATCGAGATGTTGCTTCACCATCAGGTAAGAATTCATTATCCGAATTTAGTAAAACTGTAGCATATTTTTGGCAGCAATAATTGATTAGTATTTTATACCCAGTTTATATTACAATTATGTTATATCTACTCTTTCGTATGTTTCGAACAGCAGGCATGTCAAACACATACGAAGGTTGATTACTCATGGAATCGGTATTAGTAAAATAATCCTAATAATTCAAGAATATGCAAAATTACATTAAAAGTATAATATCAAAATTTAATAATGCTAAAAATTAAAAGTAATATGTTTAATACATATTTAATATTCAAAGTATTCGTAATCGAAATATTCACAATATATAGTAAACATTATATATACCAAAATTAAGTTCGTAATTTGATCAGAAGAAAAAATAATGTCATATATCTCAATTAATGATGCACATGTATAGTTTTTTACAACCAAAAGAAAATTTAAGTGATCTTAATTAATTATGAAGTATATAAAACCCATCGATTACTCTGACGTTGAGTTTGTTGACTTGGAAGGAATTTGTGGAATATTCAGAGCGTACGATTCTTGAAGATTATCTTGGGATGTCTAGAGTTCACCACAGAAAACCTATTGTTTCAGACAATTTTTTTGGCAGATTCAAGAAATTGGAGTTTGATGCAGCATGCAATAGACCTATTTTAATTCCATCTCATGTATTGCCTTACTTGAAGAACCTGGAAGAATTGAATGTTCATAGTTCTGATGCACTACAGGTAATATTTAACATTGATGAGAGTGAAGTCAAGATGAATGGAACAGTCTTTGGTTTGAAAAAACTTACTTTAGAAAACTTGTCAAATTTGAAATATGTATGGAAGGAAAATTCCACAGGAATTATCAGCTTTCACAACTTGCAAGAAGTGGTTGTTAATGGTTGTGGAAATTTGATAACATTGTTCTCTTCATCCCTTGCAAGAAATCTCAAGAAGCTTCATAAACTTCGAATAACCGAGTGTGGAAAATTGGTAGCAATAGTTAGAAAGGAAGATGGAATAGAACATGGGAAGAAAATAATGTTTGAATTCCCTTTTTTGTACTATCTCCATCTTGAAAACATGCCACTCTTGAGTTGCTTCTATCCTGAAAAGCATCATTTGGATTGTCCTTTGTTACAAACCTTAATTCTGTGCTATTGTCCTAAATTGAAGCCATTCGCATCAGACTTTGATGACAATGAAAGAAGTTATAGAGGCTCAAATTAGCCCGCTGCAACAATTTTTATTCTCAGTTGAAAAGGTAACGAAACATAAACATTTACACTTTTTTGAGCTTCTTTTCTTTTCATTTTCCTTTTAAAGCTTCTAACTAACAACAATTACACATTTTCTTTTGAATTTTTTTGGCCTCAATTGTTAGGTTTCTCCCTCAATAAGGTTTTTGGCACTCAATGAAGAACACATTATGTTATATAGAGAACTACATTTGCTACAAGACATTCTTTCCAATATAGTTTTTCTTTGGTTGTGCTTTGAGGATGATAAGAATAAGAAGAATAGTTTGCCTTTTGACTTCTTTCACAAGGTACCCAAGTTATTTAGTCTTATAGTACAGAAATGCTTTGGTCTGAAGGAGATATTCCCCTCTCAAAAACCTCAAGTTCACGAGAGAGGACTTGTGGGCTTGAAAGACTTATTGTTGATTGATCTAAAAAAGTTGGAGTGTGTGGGTTTAGAACACCCTTGGGTACAATCATACTCCGAAAAGCTTGAACGGTTAAAGCTTGAGAAGTGCCCTCTCTTACAAAAAATAGTTTCTTGTGCAGCGCCTTTCATCAATCTTAGAGATCTGGATGTGAAACTTTGTGTGTAAGGTTTAGGCAAAGTGATGGAAGAAGAAAGCATGAAAGAAAAACTGTTAGAATGAATGTTGTTTCATAGGAGAATGATAGGTTATATTATATTTCATATAGGTTATGGTCATTGTTATGGTTATGGTCATTGACATATGGTTATTGGGAGATTATGGTTCTATATGGTTATATGACATTAGTCTTACACATATAAGACCTT
>Ga0214545_1010056_pt1 | contig 13992 bp, 8 predicted proteins | sample CNSS4metaG_FD_160064 | JGI IMG/M metagenome (GOLD analysis project Ga0214545, IMG submission 160064) | Root nodule microbial communities from cowpea collected in UCLA plant growth center, Los Angeles, California, USA - CNSS4 | ecosystem: Host-associated > Plants > Roots > Nodule | place: USA... | reverse complement strand
ATAAAATTTAGGACTGTTTATACGAAGAGCTATTTATATCTAAATTATATATAAAAAATACAAGATGATACATTTATTCTAACAAATAATATAGTAATATTTTATCTAAATTATTTATTTATTTATTCAATCACATTAAATATCTAATGTAATAATTAAATATTAACTTTTTTAACAAAGATTATACAACAGTAAACATTTTTCTTCATTCATTCATTCTACTCTAATAACCCTCGTCGCGCACCAACATCATCAACCGCGTCTTCACCACGTCCAATGGTTTCGTAAGAGATGCTGAAATCATCCTCGTGAGCACCTCACACAGAACGCTCTGAAATCGATCGGAAATGGTTCTTCTCCATTTTCTGCATACGTTTTTGAAAATTTTGGTCAAGCCATAGATCCGAACGAAAGGAAAAGAAATGAAAACACCTAGCGAAGACGCAAAATTGATGCACACGATTTCAAAAATCTCACCCAAACCCTAAATTTGAGCGAAAGGCGAAAGCGAAAGAATATGCGTCAACGAAAACATTGAATGAAGTATTCTTATTGAAAATAAAATGAATACAGATGGTGCAGGATAACCAACAAAATTACCCGTTAATAAAAAATAATTATTTTGTAGTGAAGCCACAACTCCTAGGCACGAAGGATGAAAGCAAAAGACGAAATTGAAATCGAAAAAAAATGAAATCAGAAAGAACGAAAATGAAATCGAAAGCCACTTGAGCGAAGAACACAAGCCTACTTCTTCCTACCAGCGAGCACCTTCTTCCTTCCCCTTGAGCGAAAAAAGTTTCATGAACCACTGAGAAAGAGAAAAGGTTCTGGGCAAAGAGAAAAATTTCTATCCAAATTCAAATTTTAAAAATTATAAAATAAAGAGAATAATTTTACTGGGGTTCTCCCAAAACCCCAAATACTTAGGATTTATAAAACCTCTCCTCAGATATATTTTAATGGAGGTTATTATAACCCCAAATAATAAATTCCATGTAAAATCATATATTTTTGTAGTGTATATATGTAAGTCTTCTTGTTTAAAATATATTTCTCTCAATTCTTTTTATATTTTGTTGAGAATTATTTACTTAACTTTGTTATATTAATTAAAATATTGATATAATTATATAATATTATTTCTATTTTGCTTCAAAATGTGTGTACTTTGAAATTTGCTATTTTCTGATTTTGAAAAAAATATTATTTAGTAAAAATCATGTATTTAATAATGGTAATAATAATTGAACAAAATATGATTAAATAATGTAAATAATAAAAAAATCATGGAAACTGTTTTTAACAATTCATATAAACAATAAAAAATTATATATGTAAGTCTTCTTGTTTAAAATATATTTCTTTCAATTCTTTTTATATATATTTTTTAAATTATTTACTTAACTTTGTTATATTAATTAAAATATTGATATAATTATTTAATATTATTTTTATTTTTCTTCAAAATGTGTGTACTTTGAAATTTGCTATTTTTTGATTTTGAAAAAAAATATTATTTAGTAAAAAACATGTATATAATAATGGTAATAATAATTGAACAAAATATGATTAAATAATGTAAATAATAAAAAAATCAAAATAATTAATGGAAACTGTTTTTAACAATTCATATAAGTAATGGTTGCAAACATATGGATTCAAATAATTTCAGATTATTTAAATTCAAAAATAGAAGAATCCAATTTAGAAATATATGGATTAAAGAAATCTAAAGGTAATTAAAGAAATTTAAAATAATGGGTTAAATATGTTTTTGGTCCCTCAAGTTTCAGTGAATTTTGGAATTAGTCTCTCATCAAAATTTTATATCAATTTAATCTTTCATCTTTCAAAATACGTGAATTTAGTCCTTTTAACAAAATTTTGTTAAGTTTATCTTACGTTTCAAGCACATTTCATGATAGTATTTAAGTTAACATTGAAGCAAAAATGTGTCAAACAGTGTTAATAATTTAAATACTATCATGAAATGCGCTTGAAACGTCAGATAAACTTAACAAAATTTGGTTAAAAGAACTAAATTCACGCATTTTAAAAGATGAATGACTAAATTGGTCAAAAGTTTTGATGAGGGACTAATTCCAAATTTCGTTGAAACTTGAGGGACCAAAAACATATTTAACCCTAAAATAATTAATAGAATTAATTGATTAATTTGTGAAAGATCTTTAAAAGTAATTTATTACAAATATATGAGCATAAATTTTTTTAGTTCAAATAAGAGGTTTTAACAAAACTTTTCCCTCTACAACCAAAATCTAGTAATAACCCAAAATAAAAAGGCAAGGACTAAAGCTTCTTTCCTTATATTTTTATTTAAATTTTCATATTTAAAATAGAATTTTTTTTTTTACCTTTTTCCATACTTTTCCTTCCTCTTGAACTTCTCTCATTCGATTCGGCTTCACATTCGTACTTTATATCAAAATTTGTACTCATAAAAAAAAAATTGAAACTCAATATGCAGAAATCCAAGTTTTATTTAACAGAGGAAGGAAAGAAAGAGTAAAGGATTATATACATATTAAAAGAATGACGACTTTATACAATTGAATCAAAAACTATTATAGAGTTTGTAGACTTCACCACATAAGGTTAAAAACTCTTCTACATCAACCAAAAGCCTATAATTAATTTTCAAAACAATAAAATTACAACAAAAAAATTTAAAAATAAATAAGTCAAGCATCATACGCAATAAAAGATATAAAGTGCAAAAGTTTACAATTCATTCGCATTAGAATCATAATATCTCTGAAGTCAATCATGTCATCACTATAGAACAGAAACTTGAGTAAAATAGATACATTTACATTTACATAAGAAGGCCTAACAAATAAAAAATTGATAACAAAAATCAACTCCCAGTAAAGAAAATATGTATATTAAATGGATCAAAATTCCGAACATTACTCTAATATGTGTCAAAACATAAAATGAAAAAGAGCACCAATAGTTATGATGATTAAAAATTTGATTGTCTTAACCATATTCATAGTCATGTTCTTGTGCTCCTTTATGTGTGATTGCAAATTCATACCTTCTACCGTTTCACAGTCAACTTTACATATCCAACACCACTCCATGCTAAAAGTCTTCCTTCTCCTCAAATTATCAAAATATGTCCCTGAAAAGAAAAACAACATTAACATAAATAAAACAAAATATTAAAAAATAAACAATCTGTTGAATATTGAAACCAATTCTCCCTAAACTTTCATATTATACCTACTAACTTCACTTTTTAACATTTGTATGATAATAATTGCAAATACAAAAATGAGTATAAGTAGTTAAAAATCAAGTATCATTAGGAAATCCAAGAACAAACCTATGACTGACTTTTGCCTTCTGCAAAGGATTCAAACCTAAACTACATGTTCAACTGCTCTAATCTTTAACTTTTTTCTCCAACTTCAACCTCACTGGTTTGTCCAATTTCCATGTTTGGCAAGTTGTTGTTATAAAAGCATAAATTTGAACAAAGTCTAGAGGTGTACATATAAATGAGTTGCAAAGGTACCATAGATGTGGATGCAATAATTGAAATTCAAATTTTGAATTCAAAAACATTTTGAATAAGCAATTTTGATTTCTGTCAGGTTTTTGCTAGATTAGTACGAAAAAAACCAAAAATTTAAAATTAAAATAATTTTGGGTGCAAGAGTGAATTAGAGGAGTAATTTTGGGTGTGTGATCAAATTTAAAAAACAAATAGCCACCATTTCCACTAGAGCAATTTCAACATGTAAAATTCCAGAGACAAAATATATTTACAAAGATAGGAGTTAATATGGAGTAATAAAGGAGCTCAAGAAGATATGATACTAATGAGTTGATGGATATGAATGAAAAATCCATTCAGATATAAAAAAAAAACAATGAAGTTAACATTCATTTGAAACAAAGATAAATAGAACCAACAAACACTCAAATAGACAATCGAGAAGACAAAAAAACTCAAAAATTAACCATTAAAGTTCCATTTTACTCTTCAACTCCATCTTTTGATAGCAGGACTAACCTCCAAAAAAACAAATCCTTGCCTGCCAGCACCAATAGTAAGTATCAAAAGTTACTCATCAATCAACCAAATAAAATTGCATATAACAACCTACATATCAAAAATGCAAAACTCATCAAAAGGTTGCAAACCAAATAGAAAAGGAAAAGTAGGTGTGTGTGTGTTTATTATATTTACAAAAAAAAAAGAATTATAAATTTTAACTTAAAAAAATATATAAATATTTTCATTATCAGTATTTTTATACTCAATAATCCTCTAAATTTAACTTCAAATTAAAAATATAAGTAATTTTATAAATAAATGAATATTAATAATGTAGATAACAACTTTAAAATGACAATCCATTTATAATAAAATATTCCAAATCAATAAACATGTTTATTTTGAAAGTTAATAATTTCTTTTAAAATATATTAATTATATAAAAAAAAAATTATTTTTAACTTTTTCACGTTTTGACTACAGTACATACTCTTTAAGAACTATCTGTCAAATAGAAGTATTTTGGAGTTAGATTCAACATATATATAACTTACATAAAAAATTAAATTATTTGGAATATGATATTACAGTTATAAAATTAGATAACATGCTGTAATGAACTTCCTCTCAAATTCATAGCCTAAAGTTGGTAAGAAATAGAGAGAACAAAGTTATGGATTACCGGGAGAACAAATCGAAGACATAGAAAAAACTCAATATTTGTAATGTATGTGTTGATATCAGATTTAGAATTATATAATCTCATTCATATGCAATATTATCCTGGATTACGAAATCTTATTTGAAATTAAACAATTACTGTTTTAAATTATTGGATTTAAGATTATATTTTGAAAAAAAAACTCGAAAACTAAACATTTCCTCGTCAACTTCATCTCAGAGCACTAATAATCTAAAAATAATAATCCTTGTCTGTCAACAAATTTAGATTTGGTAGAAGAAAAAAAAGATTTAGATTTGGGAGAAGCAAAAATGATTCACAAAAAATTTAGATTTGGGACAAGAAAAAAAAATCGCGAGAAGAAGAAAAACTCATCGTGTTCTTCAAACATTTCATCAATTTGACAGAAAGAAATCATACATCAAAGAAAAAAAAACATAAAAAAGTATTTATATCCAGGAGAAGGAGAAAAGATTTGTGGGAAGAATAAAAAACTTATACCTTTATTGCGTTCTTGAACAGTTCATCCATCTCCTAGAAAACATGCATTCATTAGAGAAAAAAAAAACACAAAAAATTATTAAGATCTCGGAGAAGAAGAAAAGATCCGCGAGAAGAACAAAAGCTTCAACCTTTATTGTGTTCCTCAACCCCAGGGGCGGAGCTTTTTGGGGCAGGAGGGGCCCTGGCCCCCCAAAATTTTGAATTTTTTTTTATTTATATATATATATATATATATATATAATATAAAAATATATTTAAAATTTATTAAATTTTTTAAATTGTAGGTAATATATATTAAAAATTAATAAAAATTAAATTTTTTATTTTTCATTTCTTTTATTTAAACATAACATTTAATGTAAATACAAAATAAAATATAATAAAAAATAAAAATAGTTAGGTTTAATTTTTTTGTGTCCCTTTTTTTATTTAAAAATTGACACTAAGATTAGGTTAATTACACCAACAAAGCAAATTATCCATATTAAGAGTCTCAATTTTAATGAAAAGATCATTGATCTGTTTCGAGGAATTTAACGAAATTTATAGTAAAAGATCGAATTATATCAGTTTTTTTCAAAAATCGGGATCAAATTGAGACTAAAAAAATTGGAGAACCAACTTAACATTTTTAAACCAAAACATGAGTCAAAAGAGTAATTAAACCAAATATTTATTAACATAATTTTTATTTTCCTTTTCATTGTCTTTTTAGTTTTTCACAAATTGTAATAATCTCTCACTCTCATATGTCTTCTTTTTGTTTTTAAAGAAAAAAAGTTATACATAAACTCATTATATTTCTCATTTATCCTCTTCCTTTCCCGTCTCTTGTCTTACTTGATAATGAAAACATTTTTTTTTATTTCATGAGCTTTTTGTATATATTTTTTTATGAATATAGAAAAAAAATAGTGTATTATGTATTAATGAAATGAATATATTTTTCTTTTAATAATTACATGTCTCAATTTTTTATTAGATTATGATCAATTATTTTTTAGTATTATTTACAAAAAAGGTATATTGATAAATAATGAAAGAATAAATTAATCGTTTAAGAGGAATGAAAATGAAATTATTGACTAAAACAAGATAGATTCTACCTCTTCACATATTTTGAAGTATTATACTAATGATAAAAAATGTTCAGTTAAAGAAATCATTTTTTGAAGTATTATACTAATGATTGAATCTAATGATCTCAAAATTATATTATGTTGGCCCCTCCGACGCTTTTGGTCAAGATCCGCAACTGCTCAACCTGTTCATCTATCTAACAGAAAGCATTCATTCATCAGAGAAAAATAACATAAAAAAATATTCAGATCTGGAGAAGAAAAAATCGCAAGAAGAACAAAAAGCTTTGACCTTTATTGTGTTATTGGAATAGTTCATCCATCTGCTAGAAAACATTCGTTCATCAAAGAAAAAAAAACATAAAAAAATATTCAGATCTGGGAGAGGAACAAAAGATCCGCGAGAAGAACAACGCAAGAAGAACAAAAGTTTCAACCTTTATTGTGTTTTTGACACATTTCATCTATCTGCCAAAAAGCATTCATTCATTAGAGACAAAAAAAATATAAAAGAGTATTCAAAGTATTCAGATCTGCGAGAAGAACAAATATGGTAGAAGAACAAAAAATATTAGAAAAGTTTTTACATTTTGATGTTCTTGACGGTGCTCATGAATATGAGAACAAAACATCACTCTAAACCAGAAATAAAATATCTGCGTGAAGGAAGAGGAAAGTGCGATTCAAAGAATATATGAGATATAGAGAGGTGGCTAGGGTTTGAGGAGGCAGAGAGGTGGAGAGTGCGAAAGACATGGTAGGGTTTGAGAGATGGAAAGTGAAGAGAGGTGAAAAAAAGTGAGTGTGGTGCGAAAGACATGGTAGGGTTTGAGAGATGGAAAGTAAAGAGAGGTGAAAAAAAGTGAGTGTGGTGGAAAGTGAGAAAGAGGGGTTGAGAATTTTTACTCGGAAGACACGTGTAAAAAATACTTTGAGATAAAGAAATTTTGAAATCTAAAATTGAAGAATTACTAAGAAGATAACACATGTAACATTTTGTTTTTTGTGATACTTTCAATTGTATTATATATATATATATATATATATATATATATATATATATATATATAACAAAAAGACTGGTAGTTTGCTCAATTTATTTTTTAAGATAATGATTTAAGTAAATTATTTTATACTATTTAATTATAAATAAACTATAATAGTATGTACATTTAAAAAAAAATCGTAAACACGTGATAGTGATAGTGTTTATGTTTATGTTAATGTTATAATAATGTTAATAATAACAATAATAACGACGATAATAGTAATGATAATAAAAATAAAAATAATAATAAATAATAATAATAATAATAATAATAATAATAAAATGTGTACTAAGTGGTATTTTCGAAAATAAACAAAGGAACTAGAAGGATTTAATGAGTGATAATTTTGTAATTCTAAAAAGGTAATAGAGATATTTACCGAGTGAAATTTGCGTAAATCAAGAAAATAGATATATAAATTCAAATATATTTTCAGTTTAATTATGTTATTTGTTATCTACTTTTAAATAAGTAATAAAGTTTATATTTTAATATTTATTAATTATATTTTGATCAATTATTAATTATAATTATTGAAATTAATAATTATACGTTTGATTATTTGACTTGGATATTTAAATTCAAACATATTTTCTGTTTGAATAGTTTTTTGTTATAAACATTTTAATAAAGAAAGAACGTTTATATTCTAATAGCTGTAGTTGACATTTCAAAATTAATATTATTATATGTTTGATTTAAATATTATGCATTAATTATTATATAATAGGTAAGGTATAATAATTACTATACAATAAATATTTTCTTTAAATGTTATAAGGGAAATTAACACTATGTTAGAAAATTCAAACATTTTTTCAGTTTAAATATTTTTTTTTTGTTATAAACATTTTAATAAAGAAAGAACGTTTATATTCTAATAGCTGTTAGTTGACATTTCAAAATTAAAATTATTATATGTTTGATTTAAATGTTATGCATTAATTATTATATAATAGGTAACGTGTAATAATTATTATACAATAAATATTTTCTTTAGATATTATAAAATTATTATATAATAGGTAACTTATAATAATTATTATACAATAAATATTTTCTTTAAATGTTATAAAAGAAATTAACACTGTTATAAAAGGAATTAAAACGATACAAATTAATGTGTTATTAGTAATCAATTTTAGTCTAGTTAGTTACTATAGTGACAATATATGACAAATTAGATACTAAGAAAAATTATTATCACTCAACTAGTTACTATTATGAATAAAAAGTTATAATTTGTCACTAATTGATCAGAGACTAATTTAGAAACTAATCCATCTTGTCGGTAGTTAGTGTTTTGTCTGGTAATGATTGTCTAAATCAATTCAGAGACCAATTATAATTTTTTATTTATAATATAGACTACTTTAGTAATCAATAATTTTTTATTTTGTAAATTGGTATCTAAATTGGCCACTATAATGACTAATAACTTTTGATTATTAAAATCTGTCGAAAGATTATCTAGTAATGTAAAACCACAAATGAGAAGAAATCAAATGAGCATTAAATTATTTTATGAGATTCACCATTATATATTTGGGAGTCTGTACGTGTGTGAGGATGTGCTAAGCAGTTGGAAAAAAATGATTCATATGTTGTTTTTTGTATTGTGTTTGTTGAGCAGTCATGTTAGTCTTAACGTTGATGGAATTCAAACTATACTAAAGGAAGATTTGGATTTGGATAGACAACTTGAGCTCATTAATAAGCCTCCAATGAAGAGTATTCATGCATGTCTCAAATTTGTTATGTTGCATCATATATGTTTCCTTGAGTTGATATCACACTACATGGTTTAATATTTTATTTCTATGTGTTTTATTTTAAATTTGATAGACGAAGTTTGGAGACATTATTGATTGCATTGACATTTACAAACAACCATTATTTGACCATCCTTTACTAAAGGACCACAAGTTGCAGGTATATAACCAAAACATTTTAATTACATTGAAATTTGACTTTCATCTTCTTTTCAATATTTAGGATTAATATTTAATCCTTCTTTTACAATGTTTTCCATGCTTTGATATTTGTTTTTTTTTTTAATTTAGAGGAAACCCAACTTTCATAATGTGATTGAAGAGTCTAGTCAAAAAAATTTAAGAACTAGGTCCATGTTTGGATTGAGTAAGGATGATTGTCCGAAAAGGACTGTTCCTATTCTCAGAACAACAAAAGATGACCTTATTCGAGAAAAGTTGATGTTAAACAATCATATATTAGTTCAAGACCTTCCTGGTGTTCATGTAAGATCTTTTGTAAAAGTAGTTTAAAATGTTCGTACTTCCTTTTTATAAATTGTATTTCATCTAATTTTTAAATATGATTATTGAATTTTTCAGCTTGCAGAAGTTTCTCCTAAACCACATTTTGGTCCTTATTATGAAGTCAATGGAGTAAATAGTATTTATAATCCACGAGTTGATACAAAGTTTCAAATCTCCATGTCTCATTTATGGGTTCAAAATGGACGGATAGAATCAACTAACAAAATCTCATTAGGATGGCATGTAAGTTGTAATTTTCACATTTAACCTTTCTGTGTGTGTGATAAAAAAAATATTATAATTAATCCAATGGACTACTATCAGGTGATTCCAGAACTATATGGTGATTATGGAACTCATCTTTATTCCTCGTGGACGGTAAGGACATATTATTACATTTTGTTTATGATTAATTTGTTTATAGAAATGAAAGATAAGATGTGGTCCCTAATAAGTTTTTCGTATGAATGAAGGATTTTTTTGTTTTTTATTTTAAATATAATGTATAAGGATATAATTAAGCCATTATTATGAGTTCCTAAATAAATTTCAATTAATTAATTTATCATATTTAATATCATTATTCAAAGTTTGATGTGTGGTGTTCAAAATTTATAGTCAGATAACTACAAGAAGACAGGATGCTATAATATTCGATGTGCAGGTTTTGTTCAAACTAGCAATGATCAATATCTTGGTGCACGAATAACCAACATATCTGTATATGGAGGACCAACTGTGGCGTCTCTCTTTTCTATTTCTCAGGTCATAATGATTTTATGTCATTTTCACTACAATACAAAAAATAGAGCTAGATTTAACTCCTATGGAATTAATGTATATTTTAATTAATGGAATACAGTTTTTAAGTGAATATAATGATGAAACAAATTAATATTATATGATAGACATGATTAACACTACGCATGATGTATATATTTCATAAAATGTGTGTATATTTTCAGGATCCAGTGACTAAAAATTGGTGGTTAAGTGTAGAAAATAAGTTTATTGGATACTTTCCAATAAAATTATTCTCAAACATGACCTCAGCTGATCAAGTAGGATGGGGTGGAAGAACAAAAACTCATCTTGATACTAATAGTCCTCAAATGGGATCTGGACATCTTCCTCATTTCCCTTATTATAACTATAATACTCGTGTTTGTTACTTTAGACAAGTGTTCATTAGAAATTCACTTAGAAAAAGTCACGAAGTTCAACCATATGAAACTTATTCCTTCACTGACAACCCCAATTGTTACGATGTCAAATATCCAAAAAGCTCTGTTGGTTACGTTCTCTTGTTTGGAGGACCTGGTGGTAAATGTGGAAATTAATTTGCTTTCAATTAAACTTTAAATCAAGTAAATAAAAACTATCATTAATGTATACTTTGATAATATTTTATTTGGTATTGTAGATTTAATAATGTTGTTATTTTTCATCTTTAATTTATTTCTAAGATAAATTGGAAAACTTTTGATTACAGTCAAGTAATTATACAAATTTTATTGTTTAAATGTAATTATTTTAATTCAATCTTAGTTTTACGTTTCATAACTTTTTTTTCATATATATTTTTCGTTACATATTAATCATTTCAATAATTTGTAATCATAACAAATTTATAATTTTATTTTGCTTTAATTTTAAAATTTATTTATTTTGATTCCATTTGAACTTGATAATTGATTAAATCGCTTACTTTAACTTGTTAAGTTAAAATTTAGATAACAAAACCTTTCATATATTTAAATAAACTGTACTATTTGTCTTAATTATGGAGCAATGTAATAACTCTTCTCATGATAGTTAGAGTATTATATTATAAATCAATACATTTGGCTATGCTTCAGTTTTGTAATACGTAATACATTTTCTGTGACTGTTTGTGCGTACTAGCAGCCAATTATTTTTTAGGAAAAAAACAATAAGATGCAGGTGTTTAACTCAAAATAGATCTAATTTCTATCCGGTGACCTTTATTTCTAGTCTATACCAATATACCGAGGCTATTCTATTTTTTATTCATATTTTTATTTCTAATTTTACTCTTTAATAAATGACTGTCTTTTTAATTAAAAAATTAATTTTCTATATTTACCTCTTAAGTAATAATTTTGTTAAATTTAATTCTTTCAATTATTTAATTTTTATTTTAAATTAATCATTTTTAAACTAAAATAAATACTTTTAATAAAAAAATTATCTAAAAAATAAATATAAAGATATATAATATAAAATATGAAAATTTATTTATATTCATTTTTAAAATTAAAAAAAATAATAAACAAATAGTAATGCATAATCTATAACTATATATCAAAATAATACATTTTTAGTATTTTTTTTTAATTTTTTTTAATTTTATCTTCTTAATTACTATTTTTAGATTTAAATAATTATTCATAATAAACAAACTATTTTTAAGTTTTATAAGACTTAGCAACTACTTTTATTAGTAACTACTCATTATAAACAATTATTTACTCTTTTATAGACTATTTTTCTCAAAATATAACTTATAACATTATTTTCAATAACAAATTTATTTTATTCATAACAATCTTTATAATTATATACACCCCACCTAATCAAATTTCATTGAACTTTCTGACCAATACAAAATAACAAAAGTTGAAGTAAAAGCTAAACTCAATTGAACCAAACAAAGAAACATTGAAATCAGTAAATTCAATACATGATTCAAAACTAACATTTTATCCTTCAGTGGATAAAAATATCATATTACCATATTATAAGAGACAACTTCGTTTAATCATCCAAAATTATCAAAGATAGACCAAAACTGTAAAATACATTTAAAATGCACGCCAAACTCAAACTTACAAAATGAATAAATATGAAGTAAGATTATACTCTAGAATCATTCCACCTTGACCCAAATACACATCAAAAGATAACTGAAAAATTCATCAGCAGTATCAACAACAGAAGACAACTCAAAATTATCTCATGTGAACAAAGAAAGTCAAAGTGCACTTTGACAATAATTTTTATGACAGGACAACTAAAAATATACCCATATGGAATTTGCACAATAAACTAAGAAAATCAAAGTGCGATTTAATAATTCCAGGTGAGACAAGTAAAAATATACCCCTATGAAACGTACACTGTGAACCAAAGAATAAAAGTGTTATTCGCTAGTTTCATTCAGTGTGTACGTCCAACTCAAGTTATAGGGTCTCAAAATTGAAGCCACAATTTCGGCTCAAATTCTAAGAGCGACTAAAACAACAGATCAGTATGAACACAAATTTCAAATTGTGGTCCCTTAGTATCAGTGTGGTTGCACACCCAAGTTGTAATGTCCTAGCCGAAAATTACTTATTAAAAAAAAGAAGAAATAAGATTTATAAAACATCACATTTATTATCGCAATTTCCCAAAAACGCGGGAAAATTAAATCTTCAAATGTCACATAAGTAGTAATTAAAACCGCAATATTCAATTATTACAAAACCAATTCCTCCAAAATAAAAGTTACAAAAGAAAAATCCATAATGAAAACTAAGAAAATTGTCCCATAGTGATCCCCACTCCGTCTCTATGCATCTGCATGCTCACCTGCATCAACATCTTCTCCCATGTAACGAGTTACATGATCATCGCCAAAACACACAGATAGGGTGATCTCATTTAAATAAATCAAACACATATCATAATAAATATAAATTACATCATCTCCATATCATAACCCGTGTTAGTATTAGGGGTGGGCATAATATACTGAATTGTACTGATCCATGATTAACTGCATTGTTTTATACTGAAAAAAACTGAACTATTTGTAATTAAAACTGAACTGAACTGTTTTTCAGTTCAGTTTCAACAAACCAAACTTATATCAGTTAACCCGTGTACGACCTGAACTGGGTGTCCCTTTCCTATTCTATATTAGAACAGTCTCCATTTTTTTTGTTTCAATCAACACCCACTGTCACAGTAAAAAAGTTTAGATTTTTATGTTTGAAAGCTAATAAACAAGGTTCAAACAATATGGACAATGTAAACTTTAACGAGAAAAATAACTAATTTAGATGCTTGTTTTTTTTGCAAAGAAACCATTAAAGTTATTGATGTATTTGTTAAATATGGACTTCCTCTACAAAATTAAAGACTATTTGTTAAGCACTGATAGGATGTTATTATGTTTTTCCATTTCTATTTTAAAAAAATATATCTTTATTTAAATTCAAGTCCCTGTGAATAATAATTCAACCCTTCTTACACTTTATATATATATATATATATATATATATATATATATATATATATATATATATATATATTTTTTTTTATATATATTTTTTTATTTTTTTTATTATATTTATATATT
>Ga0214545_1010055_pt1 | contig 13995 bp, 6 predicted proteins | sample CNSS4metaG_FD_160064 | JGI IMG/M metagenome (GOLD analysis project Ga0214545, IMG submission 160064) | Root nodule microbial communities from cowpea collected in UCLA plant growth center, Los Angeles, California, USA - CNSS4 | ecosystem: Host-associated > Plants > Roots > Nodule | place: USA... | reverse complement strand
ATATAAAAACACTAAAAAAATATATATATATATATATATATATATATATATATATATATATATATATATATATATATATATATTATATAATCAGTGAATAATCGATTTTAATTGGTTAAGATATTTGTGCTTCTATTCACAATAATCAATTATCAATCAAAGCATATGTACATATGCAGACACAATCTGATTAATATATATCTGATGCAACTTCATATTTTCAAACTTTTAAGTTCGGTTATATTTGAAAGTACAATCAAAACATTCAAGGTTGAATTTTACTTTTAACAATGATTTCTTTAAAAGTTAAAATGCAATTTATTACACAAATATTATTTATACATAAAGACATTATTTTTTTAAAAAAGTTTATATGAGATTGATTTTATTTAAAGGTATTAAATTACAAAAATTATATTATATATAAATTTTAAGGTGTTACACAAATATTGGTTTAAATATAATTCATTGTGATTTGAAATTTATATTTAAATTATTTGATTAATTTAATTGTAATTATTATTTAAATTATTTTTATATCTGGAGATGACATTATTCCCTTTGGTAATTTCCTTTATTTGATATATCAGAAGCAGTAGATAATCTAATTTTAATCCTACTTAACACATTTGAGAAATGCCTACTTTCTATTATATATATATATATATATATATATATATATATATATAAAATTTCATGTTTATTAATACTTATTATCAAAATTATATTTCACAATGGACTTAATATTTCAATGTATTAGAGGTTGTTACATTTTCTAAAACTTAATAATCTTAATAATTAACTTTTGAGGAAGTTAAAAATAAAAATTCAGATAAAATATAAGTGAAAGCTTATGCACAATTATGAAACGGAATGAGAAGAGTTAACATATCAAATAAAATCAGAAACATATAAAAGTTTACATTTTTTTTCCTATTCTAGATTTAGATTTACGAATAAATGTTTATTCTTTTAGAAACCAATACATGGCAAAAACAAGAAAGTAATCATTGAAATCTTTTTTTTCTCTATATTTCACTTTTATTCATAATATTGAAACCAAATATCTAAAAGAGTGTAAAATACTCTATCTAAAAATCCACGTGACTTAATGGAAAATCAATAACTTATGAAACCAAAAAAAATTATAAGATAAGCACAAATAGAAATTTTCATTAATTTAACATTTTTTTTTTCCTTTCCTACTCTTCCACGCCAACCGTTTTCTAAGAGAGAGACCAAGCCGCCCATGTCCCTTTCTTCTTCATAACATTATTTTTTTCATTCTTTATTCTTTCACATTGGACTGCTGTACTCAGTCACTGTGCACACCACAGTGAGTTCTCTCTCTTTCTTCACCCTTCTCTTTTCCCAAATGGGGAATTAAAAATTAGGATGGCGATGGTGCAACACTGCCATTTAAATACTTACATTATGGTTTTTGGGTTTGTTTTTTATCCCACAAAAAATATATAAAAAGCATATACTAAATTAAGCATATGTTTCCAGCAAATGGTGGGTGTCTCTATGTTGGATCTCTCTCTCTTCTTTCTCCTTCAACATTCATACTCACTATTCCCTTCTCCTTCACTCTCTTCCTTCCATCTTTCTATCTTCAATTTCACTCTCTCACACGGCTTATCCTATCTCATGATGTTCTGTTGTTAGCTTGAACTCACTTCCAACGTCTCTTTGTTTTCATTGCATGTTGTGTAACGCTCTCGCATTCCATTTATTGCGGCCTTTGACTTGTCTTCTCCTTTGCAACTCTTTTTATTTCTTCTCTCTCTTTCCGACTTTATATCTTACATGTAACCAATGTTGTGTCATGGACGTTACTCTTCTTAATTGCTAAATAAACAGGCACAAACCTACCCATGTCTCACAATCTTCCCTTATTTCAACTTTCACTTCCAAATCAATCTCTGCTCCTTGTTTATTATTCTCTATGAACGCCGGTGTATTGTCAGCTTCTCATGATGTGAAGTTTTTTGGTTTTTGTGTGGGGGCGTCTTTCATTAGGGTAAGCAACTCTTAATCCATTGAGAAATTAATCTGTTCTGATTATAAGCATTAGTTACTCTGGCGGAAATTCACATAAATCTTCTATTGCTTGTACTTTTGTGAATCAACAAATGGAGATGCCTAAATCAGGTGTCTCATATATGTCACAAGATTTATTTGTATTTTCTTGGAGTTCCTATAATTTTGAACAGTAATGAAAACCCAATCTGTAACGTCTGTGATTTGTTTTTATATTCCTTTATACTGTGTCTGGATTTCCATTCATAATGGTAAAGTCTCGTATGTCCACAGGAGTTGCTGATATTTTTTGTCTGGATTTTCTGTCTGCAGTTTCGGACAATTTCATTGGCGGTAAGAGGGTAAAAGGTTTCCCTGATCAACATTTAACAGAGGACGTATTGAAGGAGCATTTGCCTGCAAATGACCTATTATGACCAACAAAAAAGCATTACCTGTGTCAACTGTTGTTAGTGGCTTTTGTTTGGGTCATAGGACGCAAAAGATGAGAGTTTTGGAGTTATCACCCTCAGGTGACAATGGTTCCTCTACTAAGGAAGATGAACCTTTACCTCAGGATGCAGATTATAGTAATGTTCTTAGTATAAGTGACGAGCTAGAGACTTCAATCTTGGCAAGATTTCCAAGGTCACAGCTTTGGAAATTGTGCTTTCTAAACAAGCGGTTCTTGGCGCTAGCTCGGAGTGGCGAGATCTACAAAATCAGGAAGGAGATAGGACTGAAAGAGCCATCTGTGTTTATGTTAGCCAGTGGAGAGAGCAATTGGTGGGGAATGGAGTGGCCTTTCATGTCAAGCAAGAAACTCCCTCCCATTCAATCAGATTATAATTTTGAGTGTGGAGACAAGGAGTCTTTTTGTGCAGGATCCCACCTGTTTGTGTTTGGCAAGGAGATTGATGGGCCTGTAACTTGGAGGTTTGATTTAACAAATAATGAATGGCTCAAAGGGCCTTCTATGATCAATCCAAGGTGTCTTTTTGCATCAGCTACATCTGGTGCAATTGCTTTTGTTGCTGGGGGCTATGATGCAACAACTTACACCCAGATTTTGGATACTGCTGAGATGTACGACTCTGAAAGCCAGTGTTGGAAACCCCTCCCAAGGATGAACAAAAGGAGGAAGTTTTGCTCTGGTTGCTTCATGGATAACAAGTTCTATGTCATTGGAGGGAAAGACGAGGATGGGAGGGTCCTCACTTGCGGTGAATTCTTTGATGGGAAGACAAATAGTTGGAAGTTGATTCCTGATATGTGGAAGGATATTCCTCTTAATGCTGAACACTCTCCACCTCTTCTTGCTGTTGTGAACAATGAGCTCTACACACTGGATGCTTCTTCGAATGAGTTGAAGATCTATATGAAGGGAAGCAATTCATGGAAGACTTTGGGAGTGGTTCCTGTGAGAGCTGATGAACAAAGAGGTTGGGGTGTGGCTTTTAAGTCTCTTGGTGATGAGTTGCTTGTGATCGGTGCACCTTCTGTGTCACAGGCAGAGCGAGCCTTGTGTATGTACACTGGTTCTCCTGATCCTGCTGATCACAAATTCAGGTGGCGGCAAATTGGATGCAGCACCATTCAGCTCAATCACTTCATCCGCAATTGTGCTGTTATGTGGACCTGAAATTCTTATTTCATCAACACCTCCAAAACATTCTAAATAAAACTTGGAGACTACTAGGATGAAGTTTTCATTACAACAAGCAGCTTCTGTCATCTCATGATTCATCTTTGTTTCTGTTTTGTTACATGTTGGGGTCGCTTTTTAGAACAACTTATTATTAGGAAGCTTGTTCACGTTTTAACATAGTAGGAGTGAAAATGGCAAGGAATATCCTATTATTGTTGGTGATGAAAACCAGATAAGGAGCTTCAAATCTCAAATGCTACTTTTTCTCTTGTTCTGCTGATTATGCTACATTTTATCGTGTTACTGGATATCATCAAATTTGAATCCTTTGCCTCATTACTTGAGTTGCCATGTTCAAAATACTTTTCAATTCTGTCATCGAATCCCACTACTGATATGAAGGTAATTTTATTTAGTTGCTTCAGAGCTCTGAACAGTAATATTTCCCTCTGTTTGTGCTTTTTTTCTAAGAAAAGACAATGGGAGAACCATAGCGGAAATAGGACGAATATTTGGAAGGCAATATTTTTCCATTCATTACATGATTTTTTTTCCTTCTTTTCTTCCATCCTTCCAAATCGAAAATATTTTGTATCTGAAATAATTATTTAATTTAAAATCATATAAATTATTTTTCTTAAATCTTTATTCCAAGTTTATTAAAGGGAGCCAAAGCTTAGCTTTTGAAATTTGATCCTTGAGATACCAAATTGACTTTGTGATTGTGTTATCATTTCACAATTAAATTTTACTGACTGAGAAGTACAACTGTGAATGACAAACTTATCCTCTGCACAGCATTTGCGTGTAAGTGTATATAATCAATCTTCCTTCAGATCTCGGCGTGTAGGTTAACAACAGCCAAAGATTCCTCTTTTGTTCTAATTTTATTGCATCAGGGTTAGATAATACTTATGACTATGAGTTTGATAGATTTTTTTTTTTCACAATAAATCCAATTCGAAAAAACAAATATCCAGAATGAACATATTCTCAATTTAATTTCTAATGATCTGATTTCTATGCAGAGTTTTTAATTTTTTTTTAAGTTTAATGTATTTTAGAATAACAATAAATAATTATAAATTATAGAATTAAATATGTTTATTAAATAAATTTATATCTAATACATTTGATAGCAATATAATCTTGAATTGTAGTGTATATCATTTAAATGGATTCAGTGCGATTTATTTGCAAAGTAGCACCGACCACACTGTTTGCGCTGGGGATTCATCACGCCGAAAGTTAAATTCTCCTTTTCAATCTCCTTCCGGCTGAAACTCCATTTTCAATCTCCTGCTGGATGAAACACCATTGGAATTCCGATTTCAAAGGTGAAATTTTGAAAAGAATTTTTTTTTTATTAAAAAAAAAATGAAGAGGAGAAAAAAATAAAAAAATAAGGAAAAAGAAAATTAAATAATTAACTAAAATTGGGGTGAATAAATTTTAATTCACTTGAGAAAGGGAAGGGAAAAGAAAATTGGTTTTGTAGTATTATTTGAGATTAAATTTTTTATTATTAGTTTGTTGAAAAAAAAATTAATATAATTTTGGACTTGTGCATTAAAAATTTGTTGTAGTGGTTTAAAAAAAAAACATTCTTTTGGTAGTGTAAGAGATTAGAAATAAAAGTTAATCAATTTATACTTGTTATATAATGATGATAAATAAATTATTGTTTGAATGTTGAGAAAAAAAAAATTAAAAGCACATCACAAACCTTTTTTTATATACGTGCTACTAATTTGGATGAGTAAAAGCAATAAATATATTTACAAAATTGGTTAAAACTATGATCAGTTTTTTGAATAAAAAAAATGTGACAAAATATAATGTTTTTAATATTTATTTTATTTTAATGTGACAAACTATAGTAGATTTGTTATAATAAAATTAATATTTATTTTATACATTAAAAATGGACTTAAGTTAAAAAAACAAAATTTCACATCAAATGTGACCAACATACATTAATATTTGTATTAATATTTGTGTTTAAGAATTAAAAAATAATTTAAGAAAAGTAATCATTTTAACGATGACACTCTACTATTTTATTTATTTAAAGTTTAACTATAAATAAATTTTTTATTAATCAATTTTGATTTAAAAAAAAACACCACCTTTGAAACATGTTTTAAATTTTTTCTCTATCTTCTTTTTAAATCTTTGACTTTATCCTTTTTCTGTTCAAAGATCGAAGTACGTCATAAGACTTCCAGTGTCAAGATCTACAATCTTACATGATCGTAATCTTGAACAAAGGGTATCTTTTACTTTTCATTTTGGTCTATTAAGAAATTTATTGCATGTGGAGTGTTTTGGGCTTGCATGTGACTTTTAAGGGCTCAAGATGAATCTTTATTCGATTATTATTGTTAGAATGATTCTATTCGTTGATTAGGTCACTATAAAAAATCATGTATATTGTGACGGTTTTAATATGATGAATCTTTAAAATCACCGCTTTTTACTGTATAATGTTGTTACGGGTTACACAATTGTCCTATCGCGGAGGTCAAGTGGTTCAAGTCACAATCCAAGAGTGAGATTCCTAGTAGGACAATTGTTGATGGAGAGATTATTGTAGGTGGCATCAATTGTCCTATGGTAGAGGCCAAGTGGGTTGGGTCACAATCGAATCGTGACGCTTGAGCTGTTACACTCTTAAGTAAAAAGAGTTGCCCCCTAACTAATAGTTATAGCTTTTGGTCTAGTGGTAAGTGTTCGATCCTAACAAATGTGAATAATTAGATAATTGCCACAATTTACATGTAAAATATGACATTTTCAACTTCCATTTTTTGATCTGCCATATTTTACATGTAAAATATGGTGTTTTTAATTACCATTTTCTAATAAATATCAATATAACTTTCCTCTCAAGTTTCACTTTCCCTTTCGCTTTTCACTTTTCATGTCTCGCTTTTTCAACTTTCATCTCTCGCTTTTGTGTTTTTATTCTCCTGCTACCAAACCCAGCACCAAAAGTATTCACCAAACTTTCTCCATTTTCACACCCTTAACCAGAGAATTTCAATCTTAGTTTAACTAAAACTCTTGTGGTTCAGTTCTCCTTTTTCACTATCACCACAATGGAATGTGGTGTGTTCCCTAACCACCGAACCTCAATAAGGAAGCAAGAGATTCTACTTCTCCTGAATAGTCTTTTTTTCGTTGGCTACCCCATAATCGATCTCAAGCCTGTCGTGTAATATCCCTAAGGAATATTACTTTGAAAATAACATAATCAATTAAATAAAATGAAATAAATAAGATAATATCGAAAATTCCTCATTTATAAATACATGTTCCCAAAACGCGGGAAAATTAAAATCGCAAAGTTTAAAAAATTGTAAATGTTCTCAATTCAAAGTTATTACAACTATAAAAGCCCAAAATGGCTAATGTTCAAAACATAAAAACATCAAAAACTCAAGTCTTCAAAAGCCCTTATGATCCTGCACTCCAGTCTCAAGCGTCTCCTGGCTCACCTGTCAAATCATCTGCTCCCGGATAATAAATCATCCGATCATCGCCACACACATACAGATAGGGTGAGCTATGCATATATAAATACAATTTAAATATGATACCCATCCCAAGAAATAAAATTACTGATATGTGTTAACTACAGTTGTCCACCCCTGATCTCATATTCCTTCATGAGTCATATGCATGAAACTAGGTCTTGGAACTTTTCTGTGCTTCCACGAAACTGTCCCTTTCGTGGTCCCACCTTACGAGCCAATCCTGCTCATAGTCCAACCCCACAGACTCCTCGTCTGTAGTAAAACATCCAAGCCTTCCAAGCTTGGACCCTGGCACGCACGCAATCACCATACTATGGACTCCTCGCCCAATAGCAACCAACGGGAATAAAACTATTCCTTGCCCATCGTGCGCTCGACGCATGCAATCACCATACTAAGGACTCCTCGCCCATTAGTAGCCGACGGGAACTAACCAGTTCCATGCCCATCATGCGTCCCACCACTAAGCACATCCCAGACCCCTATTGGACTTAGTCCATTAAGCCCAAGCATAAAAGTAAGTGAACTTAGTCTTTCAAGTCCACTAATCAAAACAATAACCAATTTTGCAGCCACCAAAACCGCCTGGCATCGCCTAGACACCGCTAGGCGGATACTGGCAGAAAACCGCCCGGCGGTCACACTCCCACCGCCAGGCACCGTTGACAAAACAGAACCCGTACTTCTCCGTCACCGCCTGGCGGATACAACCCTACCGCCAGGCGCCTCCTGTACGCAGTGGCCACTGCCATTGATTTAAAGTCCTGTTGCCTGACGGCTCATCCCGCACCGCCAGGCGCCATACCGGTAGCGCGATGCCACTGATTTTTGGCACTTTTTACAGGTCTTAATAGACCTTAACCATACAATATCTATCAGTCATCAATTATAGCATTTCAAGACATAAAACCATCCAGAATTTAATATGTACAACTAGCTCATGCCCAATTCAACTATCATCACATCTCAACCTGCCTCACTTGAGTCCTAAAAAAGAACAGCCATAAAATATAAATATTATACTCACCATTTACCATAATACTAATTATCCACTTTACCATGCCAGACCCAAAGTACAACAACATACACCACTTGTGCTAATTTAATTATCATGTACACATCCTTTTCCCCATTTACTACCCAAACCTGTTCTCGTATTCAATAAGGTCTTACCGTTTAGTACTCCTATTACTCAGGTCATAACCAATCTGATCAGTGTTGCCCCTATACTCGGATACCAAACTGCCACTATAGCCACCAATAGATAAGGAAACTCCATTTGTGTGTTTCATCTCACCTTGATCATTTAAATTTCATAGCTAATGCAATTCCAACCTATCACCACTTAACCACTTATCTTAATGGTCCCCCCCCTCAACACACCCATTACCAGACCATCATCCAAAACAAACCTGTTATTTTGCTGTCAGGTCGCCTGGCGGCAACCTCAGTACCGCCAGGCGGTGCGTGAAAAGAAACTGGATTTTGCCCAGATTTCTCTCGCGTTCATAGTGACTCACACACCCCACAATTTCCAAGTTTCCCCTCAAACTGATGTACTCCCACATATATCATGCCTCAAGTTCAGAATGCACTCTTATTATCATTGACTCCAATTAACAACTACGCTACTCCTAATCATCACCTATGACATTCCTTCCAAAATCCCAATCTGAATTCTAGGACTCAATTTCAGACGTAATTCATGCAATATTCCAACAATAATCAATTACAGGTAATTACACGCATACCAATCATTCAAATAAACCCCAAACGTTCCAACATCACGGAGTACCCAAAACCCGCCAGAACTGAACCAGCCAATTCGTAGCGCCTGGCGAACAGCCCCTACCCGCCAGGCGGTGCATGAAGAAAAACCCAGTTTTGGGCTCTGATGGTATGAGTTGCCTGGCGGGCCTTCAACGCCGCCAGGCGGTTTCTGGGTAAAATTCCAGAAACTACGAAAATTAACGCAAAACAACAAGATACACATGCGATTTCATCCATACAAGGCACAATCTATCATCACCAAAATAAAATCAATGTAAGCAACTCCCCTAACCTGGATTAAAGCTTTCCTTGCTCAAAATTTGACTTCTTGAAAGCTCCAATGTTCACCAATGGCTTACTCCCAAATTACCCTCCTAACTCAACTCGCCTATCACTCCAGAAACACGTTCCTCTCTGAATTCTTGCTTCTCACAGTACCTCCTCCAATTCCAGCTAACCAAACCTTCCTTTTTACTACTAATAAGCCTTATAATGGTGGTTTAATAATGCTTAATTGTCAAAAACGAAATTAAGGCTTAATGGCAGTGTTAATTACCCTTCAATTGCATGATATCTTCTGCCTTTTCAGCCATCCTTGGCTGCTAAGTTTACTAGGGTTTCCTTTAACCTTTCAAATTCAAGACAAACCTAAAAATGGCAAAAATAGAGTTTCATTCAAGTCCCTCTAAGGTTTGAACCCACTCTTATGCCATTGCCACTCAATGCCAAACCATTCAACCAAATTCATATTTCATACTAATCAATATAATTCAATTATTATAAAACTCCACAACATGTTTAATATACATAAAAATAATACTAATTTAATACACATAAAAATAGCATAAATAGGACTCGAACCTAAGTCCTCTCACACAAACCAAGTACTCTTAACCACTTGAGCTAGTACTTTTCCACGTCATAACATTATGCATTTATTACCTTAAAGGTTCTCTTTACCCGCATTTATTAAATAATTATTTAATTAATTATTTAATTTTTCCCGGGTCTTACATGTCGCACCATCGACGGCAATTTCATCCACATTAAGGTTCAGATCGACCTAGTATACACTGTGTTTGGAGTGGTGTCACTTGTTCTAATGCTGAAATCCATCAACCTCATCAATGATGGATTCCTTTGTCGTGCATCTACCACCCAAGGTAATGTTAGTCTTCTTGATTTGTGATTGATTAAAATCACTGAGAGCATTAAGACCTTTCATTCATTAGACGAGTTAGAGCTCACTAGGCCAACTTGATTAAAAAAACTCTTAAGACCTGAGTCACTGGGCGAGAGAAATGTGTCGTTGAGCGAAAGGAAAATTCAAATTTGGTAGACAACCATGGGAGGTTTGGTGTTGGTTGAGTATACTCTTACTGGGTGCATTTATTTGTATTTTGTTCTAGTACTTGACTCGTTGGGCTAGTTGCTTAGTCGTTGAGCGAGTGCCTTCGCAGAAGAAACTCGTTAAGCGAGTAAGTGAACTCACTAAGTGAGTATATTAATCTTGGTATTTTACGTGTGGTTTGAAATGTGGAGAAGCTGTGAGGAATTACTATACTATGGAATGTGATGATTTTAAGTGAATGAAAGTTAGACAAAGTGATGAAATGATTTGTGTGTGTGTGTGTATATATATATATATATATATATTGTATAATATGGTGTTCCTAAGGAGAAAGACTGTATAAGTTAGTATAGTGTTATGCATTGAGTAGTGATCCACATTAAAGTTATCCTAACTCTACTAAGCTCACAAAATCATATAGAGAATGGAGTTTAGGTGATGAGATTTGAGGAAAGTCCTATAACAGGATTTGGGGCAAGGGACCTCTTTTCTAGCGAGGCAATAAGTAAATTTACCCTTGAGACCTAGTAACTTTGGGTTGGTCGTGATATTTCTTTTATGATCTCATGGTAGGTGCAGGACTTTGAGTATCTAATTCAATGTATATTCTGGAATTGAGTCTAGAATAGGTTATGTTAGAATTATAAGATGTAATTAATTGATAATAGTTCTTATATGTGAAATGTGTTGACTGATGTTTATGTTTAATCATTGTGGTGTTATAATATGTGATAATATAAAATACTATTGGCTTACCTTTCTTTTTATGTTTGTTGTTGGTTTATCCACCAACGGTTATCGTATGGTATATGTGAGTAGAGGATAGTGAGAGTAGGAGGGTTAAGAAGCGTGAGACTACTGATTGTTGGTTAGAGTATAGTTTGTGGGTATATAATATTGTATTGTATAGATTCTCCATTCTAGAAAAGATTATATATTATGATAAATGTATCATGAGTTTTATGGAGGACTATAAATACATATTATATGTCTATGTTTTTGTTTATTGCTTAATGCTTAAATTGTAATAAATCAGATAGTAGTCTAAATATGTTAGAATGGGAAGTTACAATATACATAATTTCATTTTTAATTTATGGATATAACGAAGTATATCATTTTATATACCTAATTTATTTTTTAGAAGAGTAAATTTGTCTTTGACAAAATTGTAGTCTTCTTATAACAAGATAATACTTTTTAAATAATCATTTTGAATGTTGAAAAGATATATTATTATGTGTATGATGGTTATTAAAAAATATATTTGTTGTGTTAAAATTGGTGCTAAAAAATATAAATGGTTAATAATAAATGTTAGGTTAAAATGATAATTTTAAAATGTGAAGTTAAGAAATAATTTATAATTGGAATGGAAAGTTTAGTGAATATAAAATTGGTTTAATATATTTATTAAAAAAAATTTATTTTTTTTTATATATATATATATATATATATATATATATATATATATATATATATATATATATATAAAGATGTATTTTGCATGCAAAAAGTGTGACGACCAAATTTTTTTGTTACTATTATTTTCTGTATTACATTTAAAATATTTTAACACATCATTTTACAATAATATATACTATACTTAAAATATTCACATATACATATATTTATATATTTTACAATATTGTATCCATATTAAATTTACATTATTTGGTACATATTATATTTTCTATATAGAAGAGGAAGAAATATTATTTATTTACAGTTTCCCCTGGTATATTAGCCTTTAAACATGTGGAAGAAAAAAAGTTACGGATAAGATTCACTTGAACTATTGAGGGTAAATAAAAAGTGACTTCAATCTATCCTTCAAGGATAACCGGTGCATTTGGAGCATTTAGGAATGTAATGGTAAAAATTTTCATTTTTTAAAATGTTACCAAATTATTTACCGCATTTGTCTGTCATGCATTTTCTAGAAAAACTGCTACGATATGATATCGTCAAAGAATTGGTCAGACACGTCAAAGAATGGGCCAAACACGACAAAGAATGGCATGTTAGGGGCAGTCATCTACGATGAGATTATAATATTTGTTTTATAAGAAATCATAAAATAGGAAAGTGAGACAACTATCACATGAAAATATAACATCTCTTAATAAAATAAAATGAAATGAAAAATCTTTTCAAATCCATAAAACTTGGATCTTTATTTTATTTTTAAAGATTTTGATTAATTTTGTAGTAACTAATCAAGATAATTGAGTCTCATCATGACCAACAAAGTAACTCAAGAACATCTCATCTTGAGTACTAACTACTCATTTAAATCCCCAAGGTTACACCTCCAACTACAAAAATCAAATCGTTATTTGTCATGTTTTATTTTTATATTAAATCATATAATTGTATAAATAAATAAATAGGATCAGTACATTACTAAAAATAAATATAATAAATAAAGAAGACTAGTACATGACTGTAAATAAATATAAATAAATAAATGAGAATAAATATAAATTGAATAAATAGGATTAGTACACAATTGGAAATGAATATAAATAAATAAATAAATAAGAACGAGAACTAAATATAAATTAGAATGAGGTTAGGGGACACCTAACTTAAAGTAAATATAAAAATAAAAATAGTTATGAAAAGATAAAAAGATAATAAAAGTAAAAAGATAAAATGACAAATGTCTCCTCCCTTTACCTTAGTTATTGTGGAAGATATACCAAGGTTGTATGAGACTTTGATGATATTTTTTTTTCTTCGCTTCACTCACACCACCTATCCTTTATCTTTCTTTCTTATATTGGATGAACTTGATGAATGAACTTAGAGCACTAAATCCCTATCTGTTTTTTTTTTTTTCCTTTCTCATGTTCTACCTCTTCTAACATTTTGATTCCATTCACCTCTCACACCTATTTATAAGAATTAAAGTAATCATTACTTTTAGTTTAAATTTAAGTATATTTCGTTAACACTATTACTTTAGGTTTGTTTTTAACATTCTTCCAGTTTTTTTTTCATTAATGATCATCATAGTAGATAAGGATTGCAGTTCCCATGTGCAACTTTATCACTCCCTTTTTCTTTTATCAATTATATAAACTAATAATTATGTTAAAAAATAAATTTATAGTATATATACAATATTATTAATTTATGTTTCTTATACACTGAATTAATTTATAATAATTGCAACTATGTGATTATTTGAAGTTATTAGCATTTAACATGTAGTATAAACTTATTATTAGTTAATTAGTCCTCTATATTTATAATTGTCATATTTATATGTTTACAAATTATTATTATAGATATATTGTTATTTATAATAATAATATATTTTAAATAATATATATATAGGGGTGGCAATGCGGGCCGGCCCGCCCCGTTTAGGCCCGCCCCGCATAAGGCCCGCACACCGCGGGCCGGCCCGCCCCGCCCCGCACATTTTATGCGGGCCGCATACTCTGGCCCGTCCCGCATAAAGGTTGGCCCGCGGGTCCGCGGGCCGGCCCACTTTTTTTTTTTAAATTTTTTTTATTTATTTATTTTTTTTATGATAAAACTTTCAATGTTTAAAAATTGGGAAACTTTAAGAAGTTCACAAAATTAAGTAAAGACTTTGGGGAATTAGATGATAAATTGATAATTCAACATTTTCATCATATTCATACTATGAC